>Ga0114995_10000650_pt1 | contig 24261 bp, 19 predicted proteins | sample ArcticOcean_MG_C_11_FD_87038 | JGI IMG/M metagenome (GOLD analysis project Ga0114995, IMG submission 87038) | Marine microbial communities from western Arctic Ocean - ArcticOcean_MG_CB2_154 | ecosystem: Environmental > Aquatic > Marine > Oceanic | place: Arctic Ocean: Canada Basin | collected... | reverse complement strand
TTATCCATATAAACATTATACTGATTTAACCAATATTCCACAGAACCCCATTTTGGAGAGTTATCAATGAATACATAAGAAGGAAAACATTTCATTTGAGTTCCACTCTTAGTTTCAACTGTATCTTCTCTGTATTCGTAGATATCATACATACCATCGAACTTACCGGCCTTCATTGAATTACCGAACGATTGTATATCTTCGTAGATATTTGAATCAACTGAACTACCATCGGTTTTAGAAACGTTTACACGAGTAGAAGAACCACCACTATAAACATCCGATTGGGCCCATACTTTAATTGAAGGGTAATTTTTCTTAACATATTGTTTGATAACTGAAGCAGTGTGTTTTGCTCCCATGTAGATATAATTACCACCGTTATACGAATCTTTTTGAAGTGCGTTAGCTGGTAAAAGGAATTCTTGGTTTAAGAAGTTGATTTTAATTTTTTTAGTACTCATAGTTTTAAGGTTTTTAAGGTTTATTACTCGTGAGGAAACCCCCACTCATTACTATACTAATATACGACAATTATTTGGATTTACCAAACTTTTTATCATTTATTTTAAGAAATTTTTGATATAGTTAAGGAAGGATTAAATATTGTCTTATAACCATTTGTATAAGAACCAATAATAGTATCTATGAAATCTTTTAAAAGATAAGTTCCATCAGAAGAACCAAATCCATGGTCAGTTCCCTCATACTCATCAGTCCATTGTTGAGCTATTTCAATTGAAGTATCAACCAATTCAGAGAATTGAACTTGTTCATCATTAATCATTTGTTTAAAAGAATCGATACCAAAGGCTTTTGATAAGATATCGGAAGGGTTTACTAAGTAATTCATTTGTTTAAGGTTTAATTATTAATTATTTACATAGTAAATATACGAAAAATAATTGAAATAACCTAACGTAGAATGTTAAAGTTTTGTTAAAAAAGTTTTAGTTTACATAAAATTGTAAAAGATGAACTAAATATAATCTAAGAGCAGGTAGTTTAGTAGATACCAATTCAATTGCTTTTCTATTAGAGTGCTCAACACCTCTATCTGTTATATTACTAGCATCATCTATCTGAAGTTTTAGTGGTCCTTTTATTCTCCACCGAATACTAACCGCACGATAGTTTGAAGAAGATGAAACTCTGATGTAATCATTAGATGATACTTCAACTACAGGTGCAGTTTTATCATTTGCACGTTGAGCAAAGAATCTTCTTATATACCCACGTTTTATATCCAATTCACCAATAACAGGAACATGCGCAGATAATGTAGTATCTGTATCTGGAGTATTACCTTTTTTTAAACTATTATATGAATCTAAAATGTTCATTATCATGTACCTGCTTTATTTTGACCATACGGTCTCATTTGAGTTATTACCTTAGTTTCCCAACCAGTTGTGGTTATTGTATGTTCTAATCCAGTAACCTCATATGTATGTGGATCTGAGAAGTTTCGTGGTAATCCGCTAAATCTCATAGTATCACCTCGTTTGAACCCACTCATACCAAGTACAGTAAAATCAACTCCAGCTACACCAAATCCAACATTGTTTACTTTACCTTCGTTTGGACTACCCGGTACATTAAATGATGCGCCTTTCATATTTTTCATATACACGTTTCTTAGAGCCTGCGAATCAGCGTAAGTTCCAATCATAAATACCTTTTCAATCTCACCGTCTTTAATTTTTAAAGCAAGATCACTTTCATTATTTCTATTTTGATTTCGTGGATATATACCAGCTTTTCCTACAAATGCTTCATAATTTGTAGTTTTGATTTGCTCCTCAGTAGGTTCATCATCTTCTTCTCCTTCTACAGCTTTTACATACTTAACACCACTAATAATAGTACCAACCATATCAACGGGAAGTATACCATCATTATCCTTCGCTTCAGGATTAGACCAGACTGAACCAAGAACTGTAACCAATGAACCTTCTTTGGGTTGAACTGCTTCTGGATCATTACTATGTCTTTTTTGTAATACGTTATTCATCATAGCTGCTGGAGCTGATACATTAAAATCTATATTTAAAAATGGGGATTTCATTCCTCTTGATTGAAAGGTTGGAATTTTACTTTCAATATGATTTATTATACCTGTAAAATTTAAATCAACTACATGAAGTTCCTCTTTTTGTGTATTTGGGTTTTTTCTTTCTACTATTTGAAATTTCCAATGAGAATTACATGCTGAACTCATAGCATTTAATAAATCATATAAAACATCTCGTATTGTATAATTTGGAGATTTCATTGTTTGGCAAAAGAAATCAAAGTTGATGTATAAATTTTTTAACCACCCCCAATGGCCCTTTTCCATTTCATAACTCCGTATACTGGATTTTTCATCTTTCCACTTATTATCTTCTTTTGTTAATTCATACGTACATGGAAATGCATGAGGAGCTCCTGTCTTTCCATCATTATTTTTTTTTCGTGTACCAGTATATTCTATACCAGAAGTTGGTATTGGGTGTAAATTTTGTGTGTTACCTTTTCCTAATAAATTACCATAGTTAATAGGTGCACCCTCAGCTTTCTCACCTGAAAATACTGCATCTAAATTAAATTTAGGTGCAGTTGTATTTGGTATATATAATATGTTTTTATCAGTTGAGAACATTGAAGGAAATGCACCTATGATAGAAGTATCTGTATTTATTATATGGCTTACTTTATTTGAACTACATGTTACATCTTTTGGTAAAGCAGCATCTTCTGTTTTTTGAGTTCCATCTGCATTAAGTATGGCCATTGCTAATTCAAATCGTATAAAACGTTCGGTTGATAAAAATGGTTTATCTTCTGGAAATTCAAAATCCTCAGAATTCTTTGATTTAATACTTCCTTGTTTTTTTAATACATCCAAGATTTGGGTTTGGATAACTTTATCCATGTTAATATAGTTAGATGCATCTCCCCATTTATTATCAGCATTCGCCTCACCATGTTCTATAAATGAATATGTTTTATTTTTTTTACTTAAAGCGGTAGTTCTCCAGTTCATAACCTCACTAGTTTGCTTTTCTGAGATTAAATCATTAAACATTTGTTTAAATAACCCATCACCTACAGCATTTCCATCTGCGGAAGCATCAATTTGCGCTGGTTTGAATGTTAAACCAGATCCACCTTTTACATTATTTACATCACCACTACCCTTGTGTCCCTGCATATAAGATGCAACATCTCCTTGAGATACCAATACTACATCTATAATATAAGTTTCATTATCCCCAAATTTAACACCACCTGATGTGGTTAATCCAAGTGTAGCATCATATTCAAAATTTGATTGGATTCGTTTTTTCTGAACATGACCCACATTCATGTATTGTGTCATCATACATGGTGTAATTGCACCAGGAGCATCATACCCACCTATCCATTGTTTTCGTGCATCACGAGTATTCCATCCCCACTCTACTAAAACGTAAAATCCAGGTTCTAAAAAATACTTGGCAATTTTTTCCATATGCTCAAGTGTATAACATGTTATAGAAAAGTTTGTGGTTTTTCTTCCTACATCTACTTCACTTACAGATAATCCACTAATAATAGGAGAAGGTCGTGTAGGTCTACCTTTTACTTCAACTTTATTTTCCATGTTTAACTCAAATCCACATATACCAGATTGTGCTGAGGTACCGGTAGCCCCATTACCATATCTGATTGTAAATCCATCTTCGGGATAATTAGATTGCATTACCAAACCATTTGTAGAACCATTTTCATCTTCGCAACCATATGCAGATATAACGCGGAGCCATGGCATTAATCCACTTACCCCGCTTTTTCCACTTAGGTGTTCCATTGGTGCGTTATTACCACCCCATGTATTAAGTTTATCTACTATCCCATCATAAGGATATGAAAATTGTGGCCATGTACCCATATATTCTATATTTTATGTATTATCTACTTTATTCAAAAACCCATCTATATTTGCTGGTATTCTAAGAACCGTACCATCGGGAAGTGAGAAAGGTGCATCGTGTATTTGATTCGCGGTTGCAATAACCCACCACAAAGATGCATCGCCTAAGTATTTTTCTGCAATTGAATCTAACCTATCACCAGTTTGTACTGCTATATAAGTATCAGCATCAGTTTTAGGCATCTTGGGAAGTATCTTGGATTTATATACTTCTCTACCATCCGATAACTTTTTACTTTCGTTAAATGTGTATCTACCAGCCATATTTTTATAATTTTATTTTAATACCAACTCTTTTTTTACCTGTCTCTACTTTGGTACTTTTATTTTAATACCAACTCTACTACCAGCCGCTACTTCATCTCCATATTGTAGTTTGCTTATTTCTTTTTCTTTACCAGCTTCATCTATCGTATGATATTTGATAAATCTGTCAGCGTTTTGGTAAATTTGATGCTGAGAAGCTATTTTACCAGTTCCATTTTTATCTCGTTTATCAGCACCTTTAGCATTTTTATTTTTAGGATATGAATATAATCCGTTATTTTTTGGAGTATCTGCACCATCAACCGAACCATCTGCAATATTTTCAACAAATTTAAGAGTTATTGCTACATCTATAAATTTTGGAAGAAGCAATCCCTTTGCATTGGTTTCCCAAGTACCATTATCAGGAAATGTATAAGAAAGAGATTCTACTATACATACCTTATCTTTATACATATCACCCAACGTGAATTGTGTAAAATTTGGATGAGCCATATTTTTTTCAATCAAAGGATATGATAACTTGGTTAAGTTAGATAACTTAGACCAGTTATTTGCAAGTTCTAATTGATTTTGAGCATATATTTGTAAATTAAAAGAAACACTTCTTTCTACTGATTCAAAGATATAGTATTTGTATGGATTACCAACAAAGTTGTTAGATGCCCAAGATGGGGATGATGTTTCTGTAAGACCTGTAATAGCACATCTAAATGCCATCATTGGATATGTTGAAGAATTATATCTACCAATGAATAAAGGAATTAAATCTATTACCTTACCTATACCATCAACCTCTACCTCATTTGTTTCTTTATTAATAGTAGTTGTATATGGATCACCCATTGCAATGGTATCACCGGATGATCTAATCCCACGTTCTTCTAAGGTAGGTATTCTACCATTAACTTTATCACCTTCTTTTTTTTCTTTGCCTAATGCATTAGTATTTTTTTGGATAAAAGAATAATTTTCTTTCTCTAAAGGAGAATAAGGTGTTACCGCCTTTGAACCTTTATCTGTTTGAAATGCATAATTGGAATCACCAAACCTACCCTTTACGTCTCGAACTCTTCCCAGCTGTTTAGCTATAAATGCATCAAGTGGATTATACGCAGCTTGCATTCTCGATACACCATGTACAGGTGATACTCTACTTAAATCAATACCAAGTGTTGTTTGAAAATTTTTATCTTTTTCAAGCTCAAAATCAGCGGGATCACCAGTTGAAGTATAACTTGGAGAATTTTTTAATTGAGTTGAATATAATTCATCATTATTATATGGTGCTCCACCTGTTACTTGGTTTGGTTTTACATCACCTCCGCCAAATAAAGCACCACGTATTTTTTCTTTAGCTTGCTTTACAGCTGCTCCTGCTACATTTTTTACAATTGTTTTTGGATTACCTCCTCCACTTTGTTTTAAAACTTTACCAAGTAAAGTTCCACCACCACCAAATTTTGATTTGGTTATAGGGTCTTGTGAATTAGGTTTTGGTTTTAATGAAGGTAATTCTGGTATGGTTATTCCAAATTTATTTGGAGAAGGTTGTTGAATTTTACCAATTAATCTACTTGGAATCATCGTAACGGGAATACCTAAAAGTGAATTAAACTTAGATGCTATACCTGATACAGATGTAACTGCTCCTCCAGTTAGTTTTCCCAATCCTTTACCTATTAAACCACCACCATTAGCAGCTCCCTTCATATCATCCAATAGAGGGGTTGTTCTTGCGGTAATACGAATTACTTCGTTACCATATAAGATTGGGTTTGGTAAGTCCGCGGCAGATTTAATACGAATACCGCTAGTTTCTTGTTCTATAAGGGTTTCAGTATCAGCCTTTACTTTTGAATAGTTAGTTCCAAACTTATACGTATCACTTTCATACCGTTCTTTTAAAGTAGTTGATGTATCTTCATCAGTTATCGTTACTGGATTTACTTTAGATGGTATTGATGGTACTACACCTTGCTTTTGTTCTAAAAGTTCTAATATTGTTGGCATATTAAGCTCCCATTATTCCAAACTGATTAATATTACTCTTCTCTTGAGTTTTTGAAATCCGAGAAGTTATTTTTTCGTTATCTATATACACATCTTTATTAGCTACAAATGCTGCTTTTAATTCTTTAAGTTCGGCTATTACTCCACTCATATCCATTCCACCACCGCTCATAGCAGATGCTAATCCACCTGGATCCTTAGTTGCAATTAAATAATCATCAGGATGTGTACTTACAATTTGTCTATCCTTAACAATACCATCTTCTACAGCAGGTGCTGGTATTGACTTTTCTGCATCTGCGGTAGCCGAGTTCATAGCAACTGCGGCAACAGCAATACCTCCAGCAATTGCTAATGCACCGATTCCTAATGTAGCAGCGGATGCGGCTGATATTGCAGCAATTGCACCAGTTGCCATAGAAATAGCCCAACCAATTGCGGCTCCAGCCATAGTTACAAGGGAACCCGCCCCTGCTATCAATGCAGGAACCATAGTTGTTACCAATCCTACCCCAGCTGCTATGATGGATGGTACAATAGAGACTACCCACGCGGCTGCTATAATACCTACGGTAGCAGAAATACCACTTAGAAGAGGGCCCATTTCTTGTGCTTTACTTATAAATCCACCTAATCCATCGGTTACCAATGCACTAACCAATGCATACATACTCTTTATTACAGTTACTGCGGCAGTAATTGGCATAAACGCTATTTTAAGAACTTTACCAAGTACTGAAAATACAGGAAGTAAAGTTGATTTTGCGAAACTACCAAGAACTTTAAAACCTTTCATCATACCACCGAACATACTTGAAATAATAGGTTGTACAGCTTCAAAAGGCTCTTTTAATTCTGATGCAAGTGGAGAAATTGCTTCTTTAAAAATTTTACTAAATACCTTAAATATACTTTTTGCAAAGCTACCAATAGCCGATATACCTTTACTAATAGCATTAAAAACAGTTGATATTACAGGCATTGCAGATTCTAAACCACCTACTAAAAATTCACCAATTGGTAAAAACATTTGTGTTAATTTAGCACCGAATCCTTTAAGAGTATCACTCATAGCACCTATTCTAGTTTGTGTCTCTTTTTGCAATGCAAGTACTTCGGTTTTAGCTTTTATTTCATCACCTGACATTTTGGATATATCCAATCCACCTTTTATAGCTTCTTGTAATACCTTATTTCTATCTTTATCTAAACCAAGATTTAATTTTTGTAATCTGGCCATGTTTTGTATTTGAGAAAATTGCATTCCAGTAGCCTTTTCCATAGCTTCTATTTCAAATACACTAGCTTTATCTAAATCAACTCTATTTCTAAGTTGCTTAACCATTGATGCTTGTGCACCAACTACATCACCAGTAGCTGCAAGATAACGAGATTGAGAGAAGTTTAGATTTGTACCAAGAATAGCACTAGCTTCCATTTCGCTGGTAACACTATCTTGATAATTAAGTAATCCACGTGATACTTTAGCTGCTTCTTTTAAAGAAGAACCCATTTTTGCTGCGTTAATTGCTGCAGCTCCTAAAGCTTGTATATTTCCTCTAAAGAATCCTTGAGCTTCTTCGGCTGAATCAGCTATATCAGCCATTACTTTAGATGGAGCAACTCCGTTTTGTTGTGCAAGTGAAACTACCGATTCAGCATTAGCTTGAGCCACATCTGCCGATAATCCTCCCATGTTTTGAAAGGCTTTGTTTACTTTAGCAGCATCACCAACGGCAACGCCGAAGTTTTTGTTCATTACTGTTAAAGATTTTATAACATTTTCTGATGGTTTTTCTATTCCCCCAAATTCCTTTACAAAAGCTGCTGCGTTTTTACCAACATCTTCCATAGATGCTCCCAATCCCACAGTTTCCATATAAACAGAATTTATGGTAGTATCCATACCATCCATTTGAGAGTTTAATAACCCAGTCTCATCTCTGAAAGCTTTAGCTCCTTTTTCCATTTCTACGAATGCTTTGAGTCCTATAGCTAGAACTGCAGTAAGAGCAGCTATTGCTCCCACGGGAGATAAAAGAAACCCACTCAATACTTTCATAGAAGCTCCACCAGCTTTGGCGAATGCCGCCATACCACCTTTACCGTTAGCAAGAGCGCTTGAAAATTTTGTTGTGAATACTTTGGCTGAATCTGAAAATGCCCCTTTTAAGTTATTTATAGGGCCTGATGCTAATTTTGATAATCCTTTACCTATTCCAGGTATTTCATCCAATCCACTAAGTAATCCATCCAATGAACCATTTAAGGAGTTTGCCAAGCTATGTGCATTGGAATCTAATTCGTTAACTAACTTTACCCTTTCTGCTTCTGAAGATAAGATATCAATATTTGCTTGAACTTCTTTTTGTTTTTGTGGAAGAAGTTTTTTATTTGCACCAAAATATCGTTTAGATAATCCAGCTTTTTGTTTTTCTAATGCTAAGATTGCATCTTGAGTAGATTCATAATCAGTTGCACTACCATTTATACTTTTTAATCTATTATTAAATTCCTTTTGAGCATCAGACACTTTTTTTTGAGATTTCTCAGTATTATCAATCATTTTATTTAACGCACCTGTTAATGATTGAGATACTTTTAAAGCCTCATTATATTCTTTTTGAATTTCTGCCTTAGATTTTGCCATCTATTATAATCCAGCGTATTTCTTTAGTTCTTTTGGAATTTTAACTCCTGATTTTTCTGCATCAATAATTGATTTTCTCATTTTATCCTGTGCAGAATCAAAAGAATCTACTGCTTTTTTAAAATCAGTATTGTTCTTTAGTTTTTTTTTAAGTAATCTATTGAATATAGCACCAACTATACCTTCATTTTGAAAGGCTGGTTTAGATTTCATATATTCAAACTGTTCTGTTGTTATTTTCATAATTTGTTCTCCAATTATACTACTATAAATATAAGGTATAAAAAAAGTGAGGAAGTTTTTACTTCCTCACTCTTACACTTGGACCTTTTGGTGAAGGACCTTGTTTTTTTTGTGCTTTTTTGTTTTCATCAGATTCCTTTTTCTTTGCATCTGATAATTGTCTATAATAGAACATTCTTAGATGGACTGGTAATCTGTATATTCCTTCTTGAGTGAATCCATTACCATAATAACAGAGTTCAAAAATTTGTGTATGAAGTAAAACAGAGTAGTTACTCGGTAGGCCAAAAAAACCCTACGCCCATTGGGATAGAACGCACCTCCGTTTCTCCCGTTTGCTCATCCTCAAAATCAAACTCCATATTGATATCGGGTGTTATCTTAGCAATATATTCTCTAAATGCTTTGGTATCACGAGTAATGAACTTGTTATTAATAAAACTTGTAATTGATTGAGTATCGGAATTACCATCTACTGAAAGAATCATAAAACGATATCTTGTAGTTAGTTCTGCGGATACACCACCTTTATTTAATCTACTCAATGCTTTAATATCTGCATCAATTTTTTTCTCATCACCGTGAGTTAGAATTTTAAATTCTAATTTGTTCTTTCCAAATGGTGTAGTGAATTCATATCGGTTTTCTGATGATAATAATTCAACATCAACTTCTTTGGTTTGAACTGCTCCTAAATCAATAGTAACCGATTGTGGTTCACCCAATGAATCAGTCATCTCTATCTTATATTCAGGTCCATAACCTAATACACGAGTTGCGAGTAGAATTGCATTTTTATCCCCTAATACAATATCATCAATGTTTACATCCTTTTCAACTATAATTGATTCGAATAACTTATCTATCACCACCCCCTTCCGTACAAGATTCTGTGAAGCTAAGATTTCTTCTTCTCTAGCTGTCATGTATTTAATCTCTAATGTTCCTTTTGATAGGGGATTATCTTCTGAATAACATTTACCTTGAGATGGTAACGAGATAATTTCTGTTGGGAAATCATAATTTGCCATATAACTTTTTATTTAATTTGTTTATGTATATAAATATATAAGTTTTAAAAAATTGACACAAAAAAAGGGATTCTCACTAAGAGAACCCCTTTATATTGAAGTATTAAACGTATATTATAGTATTAGTATTCTAATATTGCGTAATCGTAAGAAAGAGTTAATGTAATATCAGATGGGTCATTTGATGCCCAATCTAAATCATTAAATACTGCATTGTTTATAAATGCTCCTTTTATTTTCCAATTTTCAATTTTATCACCAACTGGTCCCAACATATAGATATCAATATCTTTTTTATAGAAATCAGCATACCCATCACGTCCTGTTAAAGATTCATGAGATAAACGTACCCATTCCATTACTTGTTGTGCTCCACTTGGAACGATTGGGTCAAATAAAGTGATTTCAATATCTTGCCATTCACCTTTACCCTTTAGTTTTCTCTTAACGTTAATATGATCTAGTGTTACAACTTCAAACGAAATAGAAGGTCTATTTGCCGTTTTAATCAAATATGAAGCGATACCATCAATTTCCATGATGTATCTGTTCTTCATCTTCGGTTCGAAGTTCGTGTAGAACATGTCGTTGAATTCTAATACTTCTGCCATTTTTTTATTCTCCTATTATATACTACTATAAATATAGTTTTCTTTTATTTTTATTATTATGATGCGAAACTAGCGCCTGTTGGTAATATGTTGAAATCAATTACAATGAATTCAGCTGTTTTGGTAGGTTGTAAGTAAATAGCCCCTGCCAAGATATTTCTATCGATAACATCTGGTGTGTTGTTAGATTCATCCATCACAACTCTAAAAGCGTAAAGTCCTTGTCTTTGTTGTATTCCTTCTAAATAAGGATTAACAGTATTCAAGAATTTACCTCTCGTTTGAGATGTGTTTTGTTCGAATACAAGGTATCTTGATGTAGATGCGATGTATTTCTTCACTTTGATAAGTAATCTTCTTACGTTGATTCTATCAAGTGCTGATGAGCGATCTTGGAGTGTCTTTTGTCCAAATGCCACGATACCTTCTCCAGGGAAAGAAGCGATTGGATTAATTTTTCCTTCATACAATGTATCTCGTTCAGCGTGAGTTAATCTGTTTAGAACACTAACTGCTCCGGTGATACCACCTCTGTTTAAACCTGCTGGTGCGAACCATTCAGCTGCAACTGCATCGTTTTCAGCGAAAATACCAGGCATCAATACTGATGGTGGAACTGAAGTTAGTTTATTTGTTCTTGGATCGATTGTTTTAACCCATGGGTAGTAAGTTCCAACATAGTTAGAATCTACGTTATTACCTTGTGATACTGCATCTACGATAGTTGCTTCATGGTCAACTACATCACCGATAAAGAATGCATCTTCACGTGATTCTACCATATCAGTTACTTTATCAAATACATAAGAATGTGATTGTCTTACAATACCAGGTACAGATACTAAGTTAATATCAAAATCATCTGGGTTAGATACTGCGTTGATTGCTTTCACATAACCAACTGAACCACTTGCTGTTGAACTTGCCAAGTTAAATCCTTGTGAGTTTCCAGCTCCCCATCCACTTTCACCTGCTTTAAGTGATTTTATAGTTGGAGATATACCATCGAATCCACCTTGGAATCCAACGATGAATTGTGCAGAGGTAGAACCTACTGTTAATCCAAGATTGATTGTTCCGTGTTTATCATCAGGAAATGCTTGTGTTGTTGATGTTCCGGCTAATACGTTAATACTACCATCAAATGAGAATACTGTATTTCCACCTGTACCGGCTGATGCTGGTATTGGTGATAAGTATGCTTTATTATCAATTTTAATTGCTGCAGTTTCTAAATCAATACCACTAAACTTTTTACCATCTGAAATAGAACCAGTAGAGAAAATTACTGCTGGTACATCAGCTGCTACTGTTGTATATAGTGGATTGGTATAAGCCCCATGTCCAAATGGTGCGGCAACTACTGGGAATGAACCTTCTGCTACTACTTCTACTCTAACGTACTTAGAGCGGTTAGCGTAATCACCAGCCATGTTCATTTTACCAACTGCATCAATACTAACGTTTATATCACCAATTCTCTTTGGCATATAGTTAGGAGAAGCAGGGTCCATTGTTAAGTTGTTATATGTTTCTAATACTATCTTAGATTTATCAGTATCAGAGAATCCTCTTATTGTTAGAGTGAACGTTGCGTAATCACTAGCGTTTGAAGAACCAGCTGCTTTAATATTAGATATTCCAGCTTTTACTTCTTGGTTAGTATAATTACCATCACCTAAAGTGTGTAATCTAAATAAATCATATCGTTCACCAGAAATCAATTGAGATTTAATGTAAGGTGTTGTTGCGTGTTTCACATCTTGTGTGAAATCTTGTGCAGGTAGTTGAACAAGTTGAATAGTTGCTCCGGTACCTGGTTGAGCTGCAGTAGCTGCAATGTGTGCTACATAATCAGCTGCAGAGTTTTCAAAGTACTTTTGAGAAAATACTTTTTTAGCTCCGTTTACAGATTCACCAAATACATCTGATAAATCATTTCCATCAGTTGGATCAATTGAAGCAGATACACCAGCAATAGATGCTGATGGAATTGATAACTCAAATGATGTTGCATCAGCTTGTACATCTATGGTTGCTCCCTCATGATAATCATAAGTTAGATTTCCAGTAGTTGTAGCGTGAAATACACCAACAATTTTGTTATCTTTACTTCCTGAACCATGTACTCTGATTCCAAGTGGAGTTTCGTGAGAATAACCACCAATATGCCCAACACGGACAATAGTAGCTACCCCAGCTTCTCTTAAATAGTTTTGTACGGTATAGCCTGTATAGTATGAACCATCAGGTGTTCCGAAAATTTCCTCAAATTCTGATTGGGTATTTACTACGGTTGGAACGAATGCAGGTCCTTTATGGAAAGGTCCTATTATTGCTGCTCCAATTTCTCCAATTCCTTGTGATAAGAAAGAAAGGTCGTTTTCTCTCGTAAATACACCAGGTGATACAATCTTTTCTGCCATGTTTTATTACTCCTTATTATGTTTTTATCTAATAATACTCTGTATATAAGTATAATGATAGTCTCTTAAAGATTAAATAATATATTCAAATATTATTGTAAATCTATGATTACGATAACCACTTTTACTAAAATCTGTACCGTGGAAGCTATTTTTAGTTGTTTTAAACACAACTCCATTTTTAGGTACAAATGGTATTTCTTTTATTTCATCTCTTCTATGATTACTCGTATAAAATCGAGTACCATACCCTTCATAGTTATTATTTGAATCTCCGAGATACAAAACTCCCTTATAAATTCCACCAGTTTCTATATTTTTAGTTTCCTCAGTATCTTCTGTTAACTCACCATATCCCATATCTTTTAAAATATGAAAACGATAATCAGTATGAGGCCATAGTGGGTTGTATGCTTCATTATCAGCTGTATAATTTAAGTTTATACAAAATGGATTCTTGCCAACCTTATGATTATACAGTTTTAATGGAAATATAGTTGGATATTCATTAAAAATTGATTCTAATCTATTCTGTATTGTTTCTCTAATTCCATCATTGTTCGCCCATTTTCGAGAATGCGATTCACTCATGGGATTAATACCACAATTATTATTTATGAAATCTAATCTTCCTAAATCTCTTAATGAATATTTTTTAATATCCATATTAGGATCTTTCAATAATACTTCACCACTATCTATTTTTTTCTGATTTACCTCTACCCAATAATTACATATTTCTAATAATGTTGAATGTTCTTCCGATGTAATAATATCAGATACCTCAATATATGGAAAAAATTCTGTATTAAGTGTATGGTTCATTATAATAAAAACATAGATTTAATTAAATATAAATTATTTACTTACTTTTAACTATCGGTGGTGTATCTACATCAGTTGTATCTTTAACTGTTGGAGTAAATTCACCAGTCTGTGGATCAAAGTTACCATCACCATATTTTAAATTTAATCCTGCAAAGATATCTTGCTCTTTTTTAACAAGCTCTTGATGTTGATTAATTAATTGAGCTTCTGTAATCTCAATATCTTGAAGAGTTTTTGCTTTTTGAATAGCAAGTTGTCCTAACTTTTGAAAAGTTGCTCCCACTTCTTGACGTAATTCATTGATTAACTGAATCTCTTCATCTGTAAACTTAATTGCTTCTGCCATTTTTTTAATATTTTGTAATTTGTATTGTTAATATATATAAATATATAGAAATTCACCAAACGTTAAAAAATTATAAAACAAATGTTAGTGTAGATGAATAAGTTCCTAATATACCAGCATCTCTACCAGCTACTCTAGCATAGTAAGTATTACCTTGAGTTAACCCAAAGAAACTATCACCTATTTCAATACCAGCACTACTCCAATTAGAATAATCATGCGTTGTACTTGAGAAATTGGAAACAGTAGATATTTGAACTTTATAATCTTCGAAATCAGTTACATTTGTCCAAGTTAAATTAGGATCCGAATATGATAATCCTGTTACTTGTGCAGGTACATATGCCGTATGTGAATTAGCTCCTTTATTGTGAGTTATATATCCATTAATTAAATAAGTATCTTGAGTTTCAACATCAATTGATACAACCTCAACATCACCATCTGCCGGTGTAATTGAAGTTACTTTAACTTCTGAACTATCTTCTTTTATAAGTGAATCACCTACTTCTATACTAAGTGCAGGTTTGAATTTGAAAGTATCATCTACATCTTTAATTAACATAGGGTGTTCTCCCGTTACTACCAACTCACCATTATTAATATTATAAGTTCTAATTGCGAAAGAGAATACTACGTTAGTTACAGTTACATTTTCTGCTGTTTTTGATAATGCATCACTATTCCATTGTAAATAATTTGAATCAGAATCTTCATCTAAACCATTAATTTGGAATCCTTTTAATACATCGCCTTCTTGAATATCACCAGCTTGAATTGTTGTACCATCAGCTTTAGTAATCGGAGTATCTAATGATAAACATAATGGAGTTGAATTACCATCATAGGTATCAACAACGTAAATAGTTTTATCTTTGTTTGCACCGTATCCAGCACCAGAAGTAATATGATCATTGTAACTATCAGAAAATACAACTCTCAATGTGTTAGTTGCATCAGCTTGTCTTACTGTCTGAGAACCATCAGCGGTTTGTTCTCCTGATGATACTGTTATATTGTAATCACCATCTTGTTTAGTTATGGTAGTTCCACTTGCTACTGACCATGTGAAGTTAGTTGATACTGTTTTTATCCTAGTAGTAAAATTAGCTCCTTCACCAGTAAACCCCAACGTATAGGTATCCGAATTGTTTTCTGGAAGATATGTGTATCCTGAAATTGAACCAACCGTATCGATTGCGAACGATGAAAAACTAATGTTTGCTCCAGCTGAAGGGGTTGAACCCATTGCAGAAGAAATGGATGCTGCTCCGGCTCCTGTTGCTGTTTTTAAATTGTTTAGTGATAAAGTATCTCCACCTGTAAGTGTAGCCATAGTATATTCCTATTGTTATATATTATATATGTTTAGTAACTTATTTACCCATTTATCTTTATTTGTAAAATTATCATTCATATAGTTTTTTAAGTATAAAAACCACTTATTTTTTTCATCATAAGAAGTTTTACTTAACTTACTATAAATATCATCAAAATCTTTTTTAGATGATACTCTATAAGGATATTCTAAATTAGGTAACCAAGTTTCATGTAAAATTGGTAATTTACCTCTATCAACTGCTTCGAATATAGAATAACCAAATGGTTCAAATGTAAATGCGGAATGGGATATACCCCAATCCATATTATAAAATGAATCTTTAAATTTAGAACTATAATGATATATTTTTATTTTAGATACATTTAGTTTTTGATTTTTCTTCCAAATTCGATTGAATAACTCAGAATCGGTAAATGCATAACCATCATGTTTTTCTAAAAAATGAGGATTCTTCCTTCCCTCGCATCTGGCAGCAAATCCTATTTTATTTGATTTACTTAATGGTAAATTGTGTTTAAATTCGTAAAAATTTGGAATATTTATATTTTCATGAATAATATCAAACAAACCTATCCATATATTTTTTTTAGAATACTTTATCATATCGGTTTCCCATTGAGAGTCATGGTATGGGTGGTCTGATATAGGTGTATCACTCATTACACCAGGCATTAGAATGTGTCTTACTGAATTATGTAGTACATTTGAATGGATTTTCTTTTTATTATCTACCAAAACTCTCATTGGAGTATAGTGTCCATGTAATATATGTATTTTTCTACAATCTTTTATAATTTTTTCAAACTTACGTAAATCATCACCATGCCAATGGGTTTCTATTGGAAATTGATAATCATAATCTTTAAAGTTTGTTGGTTTGTTTCTATGAATAAGAAGAACAGGTTTAACTTTTAACTTTGGTGCGATTTCTTCTAACCAAATGTTAACCCATGTATCAGTACCAGCGTTTACCCAAGGTCCACCACCGGTCGTATAATAAACATCATACATAACTTATTTTTTTACAATTATTTTTCCTGCAAAATTACCCGAAAAAGTTACTGTTACTGCATTTACAGAGGTTGTTTGAATAATAGTTGGTTGTTCTATTCTATTTGTAGAAGTATTCCATGCTTGAACGAATGGGTGTGCTTCATTTAGTGAATGTGTTATTACGTAAGAACTTGCGCCAGTAACATCTTCTCTATACGAAGTAAGAGTTTGAATTTGAGAATCTAAACCAGTAATACTACTTGCTGCAGTTGAACCACTAACTACATGACCACCCTTTGCTACAACAATATGACCTGAATCAGCTGATGATAATACAACTTGAACTGTGTTTGCATCTGTTAAAGATACAGTTTGTGGTATAAGTTGATTAAAAGATGAATCATATGCAGATACTAAAACATTTCTTGTAGAAAAGTTATGTGATACATTTATTGTTGATTGATTATCAAAAGATGCGGTTACGGTTGCAACTTGTTCTACAGATAATCCAGTCAATCCACTACCATCTCCATTGAAAGAGCCAGTAAATGAACCACTTATTTCCATAGTACTTAAAGTACTACTATTTAATTGGGATGAGCCTGAAATGATACTAGTTCCACGTAAATGTGATATAGTTTGTGCAGATGATGATACTATACTATCTCCGTTAGCTAAAAGAACTTTAGCTTCTGAACCAGCTTTACCGGCTTTCCAATAATCATTTGTAGCATCCCATAAAAGAGAACCACTTGTAGTTGAAGCACCTGTTGAATCTTTTACAAATAAACCACCTTCAGTTGCAGTTCCACCATAATTAAGTTCTATGATATTATCTTCTACATTAAAGTTTGTAGTACTAATAGTAGTAGTTGTACCTTGTACTATTAAATTACCAGATAATGTTAAATCAGCAAATGTGGGTGAATTGGAAGTATCTAATCCTAATTGCCCTCTTGCATCTGATTGTGAACCTGAAACTACACCAGTTGGTAAGTTTGCTATTGTTTGTGAAGAACCACTTACTATTCCACTTGGAATATCTGTAAAGTTATCATAATCTAAATAGTAAGAAGCATTCTCCCCATTTAGTTTATTTGAATCACTAGCTGAACCACTAACTACATGACCACCTTTTGCAACTACTACTGTACCTGATTGTGCAGATGAAAGTGTAATTACTACTTGGTCTAAGTTAGAAGTATTTACGTTCTGAGGAAGTATCTGATTGTTTTGGTTATCATATACTGCAACAAGAATATTTCTCGTGTTAAAGTTATGAGAAACGGTTACAGAGGATGAATTTGTGAATGTAGATGATACAGTTGCTGCAGCATCTACTGTGATGTTCGTTATGTTAGAACCATCACCATATATTGTCTTAGCATGAACTTCATTCCATGCTTTTGCAGAAGAACCTAAATTATAAGTTGAACCACTATCGGGTATTAGTGAAGATAAAAAATCGGCTGTTACTGATATTGAATCGGTATTAGCATCACCAATTGTGATGTTGCCACCCAATGTTAGATTTCCATCTATTGTAGTATCACCAGAAATATTTAATGAAGAAGCTGATATACTACCAGTTAAATTAAATGAACCTGATGTTTGTGAATTTGTGGTAAGGATTTCTTCTATAGATAGAGTTCCATCTACATCTTTTTCAAAAAATATTCTACCATCATAGGTATTTATTGCCAATTCACCTAAATCTAAATTTGAGGTGGTTGGAAGATTACCTTGTACTGCGGTTCTTTTTAACTTGATTGTCTGTGCCATATTTATGACTTATCGGTTTCATTATATAATTAGTGATAAATAGAAAATCCTTATATAAGGATTAAACCCCCCTAGTAAGGAGGGTTGAATTTACCTTTATTTTAGTTTAATTTACTTTTTAACTCATCAATTTGAGTTTGTTGTTCTTTAACAGCCTCGATAAGTAAAGCAACAACTTTATCATATTGTACGGCCTTGTATCCATTTTCACGAGTTGTTACCAATTCTGGTAAAACTGCTTCAATTTCTTGAGCAATAACTCCAATATCACTACCTTTATGAGAATGTACTTCAGAATTTTCAATCCAATCAAAAGTATTACCACTTATTTGAGCAATTTTACCTAATGGATTTTCAATTGGTTTGATGTTTTCTTTTAATCTCTTATCTGATGATGCGTATGCTATGATATCTGCTGCAGCTACGATTTCACCTGTTGTATAAGATGGATCCATACCAATACCTAAACAATGTGCTTTAACGTGAGAAGTAAAGGTTGATGTACCTGTTCCTGTAACATTAAGTAGCCCATTTGCCGTAATATTCTGAGTAAATGTTTTTGCTCCACTAAATGTTTGTGTTCCACTTAGGTGTGCTGTATCTGAATCTAAATATGCTGATGCAATTACCGTACCATTCCATGTTCCAGAATCAATTGTACCTACAGTTGTAATACCTAAACCATTTATACTTGATAGTGTTTCATCGCCTGTGTTAGTTCCACTTTGTCCATCTAAGTACGTAGCGTTAATTGCAGTACCTTGCCAAACACCTGTTCCAATTGTACCAACTGTTACAATAGCATCATCACCACTATAAGTACTACCGGCAACGGCTGCTAATGTAGCGTTATATGCTTGTACATTTGAACCAATTGCCAATCCTAAGTTTCCTCTTGCTGCTGCTGCATCTGTTAAATCAGATAAGTTACTTGCTTTTGTCATTTTTCCACCAACTGTTGATGTTAGGGCAACTACATCAGAATCTCCATTTGCAATACTTGCAGAGATTTCTAATAACGTATCGAATGCTGCTGATGCACCACCAATTAAGTCTGTAAGTTCTCCTTGTACATAAGCAGTAGATGCTATCTTAGTTGAACTATCATTTGAAGCTGGAGTTGTTGTTAATGGTGCTCCAGTAAAGGTAGGAGATGCGAGTGATGCTTTAGCATTTATCTGTCCTTGGATTCCTGATGTTACATCAGAAGTATAATTAATTTGAGCTGCGGTAGATGTTACTGCTGCCAATTTAGTGAAATCTCCTTGAACTAATCCAGTCACACCATCTAATAAGTTAAGTTCAGCGGGTGTTGAAGTAATATCAACTCCACCAACTTGTAGTTTAGTAGCGTTTACTTCTCCTCCTGAACCATATATTAAAGCTTTGGAGTTTACTATTGTTCCAGCTGCTGAAGTATCTAATAAGTTAAGTTCAGCTGCCGTAGAAGATACTGCAGTTGAGCCAATTGTAAGTCCCGATACTGTTGTTGCTCCGGCAGATAGTGTACCACTCGTTACAACATTACCACTTGTATTAGCAACTGTAAATGCTCCATCTACATCTACACCTCCATCTAAGGAAGCAAGACCAGAAACATTTGTTACTGCAAGTGCTGTTGTACCAGTTACAGCCATACCATTATTGAAAGTAGCTTCACCATTAAATTCACCATCTTGGATAGAACCAGTAAATGAACCAGAAAGTGAACCTTCTGCATCTTGACTTGTTACAGTACCATTATCTGCTGTTTCTTGAGTAGTAAATTTACCACCATCGTTGGTAAGTTTAGTATTTTTACCAGCACCTGATGTATCTTTAAGGATAATTTCATTAACCTCAAGTGTATCAACATCATCGTTTTCATCTAATAAAGTTACTTTGTTGTTTGTGTTTAGTGAGAATTTCTTAGAGTTAGAAACACCAATACCACCAATAGTAATAGATTTAGCACCTATATCGGCTGGAGAATTATCTGCTTTTTTGATAGTAAGGCTTTCACCTGCTCCACCAAGTTTCAATCCACCAAGTTTCAATGTATCAGAAGAAACATAAATATCTTTAAATGGGAATGCAGCTGAACCTAAATCTATGGAAGCTGATGCGTTTGGTATTAAACTTGAGTTAAGGGTTGCTCCTTCTGCGAATGCTAGCGAACCTGAAAGTATGGGACTGTGTATAATCATTTTGTTTTATCCTTGTTTTTTTATTATTATATCAATTATTTTATTATTATATATCACCACCATCAACTTCAGCGATTACTGTTGCTGCAGCTGTACCAGTTACATCACCTGCCAATGTTACTTGGAGTGAACCACTAATTACACCTTCTGCGTTTAATGATGTTACTACTCGTTCAGGGAATCCATTAATGTTACTAGCTCCAATTGAACCACTAACTATATGACCACCTTTAGCAACTACAGCAGAACCACTAACAGAAGTAGGGAATGTAAGTGTTACGGTATTTTCATCAGTAATACGAGATGTTTGTGGGATAATTTGAAAACTATTTCCATCATATGCTTGTACAATTGGATTTAATGTATCTAAGTTGTGAACAACACTCCATGTAGTTCCTACATAAGCTTGTCTTACAGTTGCAGTTTGCGCGATTGTTAAGTTTGAAAGTTGCGAACCATTACCAATAAAGTTGGTTGCAGTTACATCACCTTGAACATCTACAGATCCAGTATATTCATTTGAAAGTAAAGTTTCAATTGTATCACCGGCTACTGAACCACTTCTTCGTAAAAATACTTTACCATCATGAACATTAATTGCCAATTCACCAACTGCTAAGTCTGAGGTGGTTGGTGCACTACCTGCGGTGGTACTTCTTTTTAATTTAATAATTTGAGCCATGTTTTTTTATTCCCTATTAATTTTTTCTTTTAATACATTCACTTCTTGTGAAAGTTCTTTTATACCTTCGATAAGTAGTGATACTAACTTATCATATTTTACTGCTTTGTACCCATTTTCACGAGTATCTACTAATTCTGGTAATATCTCTTCAATTTCTTGAGCAATAACTCCATAATCTTTACCACTATAAATATCTTGTTTTGAGCTATTCCATAAAAAACTATACCCTCCAATTGAATTTATTTTTTCTAATGGATTTTCGATTGGAATAATTTTATCTTTTAACCGTTTATCTGAAGTTGAGAAGGCTACAATATCTCCACCTACGTTCAATGCTCCACTAATACCAACACCACCTGCAACAGTAAGTGCTCCATTAGTTTTATTTGTTGATGCGGTTGAATTACCTACATGAGTGATTGCTCCAAAGGTTTTGGCTCCTATAAATGATTGTACTCCACTAAGGTGTGCTGTATCTGAATCTAAATATGCAGTTCCAATAATTGAACCATTCCAAGCACCACCTTGAATTGCTCCAGTCAATGTTAGGTTAGAGCCAGTTATTTCAGTTTTTGCAATTAATCTATCCGCATAAACTGCTCCACTATTCCAACTACCAGCATTAGAAACTAAATCACCATCGGTATCAAATACCCATGCTTTTGTAGCAGTTGCATCTGGTTTAATTGCAATAGATACGCCTGAATTAGAATCTAGGTATCGTACATTGGAAGAAACATAATCAAATGATTTTGCAGTACCACCAACATCAAAGGATAATAATCCAGATGTAGTAGATGCTCCATATAACGATAATTGATTACCACTTCCCAAATCTCCTACGGTTGTAGTTGTAATACCAATGGAAACTAAATCTGCTCCATCCGTGAATATTGCTGAACCACTTGTTATACCACTTGGTAATAACGATTGAACTTGAGATGAACCACTAACTGTTCCAGCTGGAGCTCCAGCTGCTGCTACACCACCAGTAAAGTGTGCTGAGCCTGTATCTAATGAAAAATTTAATATAGGAATAGCATAACCGTAGCCTGCATCATATACACTATCTAAATCTATATCAATTGCATCTCCTTTAGTTGGATATTGTAATGAATTACCAATAAATTGTACTGCTGAATTAGAAGCAACACCTTGATTATTAAATTCATTCCATACTGTCCACCCTGAATATGAATTAAATCCAAGATTACTAATCTGTTGTGAACTTGATAGTATTCCACTTGAACCCACAATACTATCTAATCCTGCGGGTATATTAGTTAAATAATCATAATCTAATGAACCACTAAAAATACTAGCGGTTACCTCACCTGTAATAGATAGTGAACCTGCATTGGATTCATCCAACTTTGCAAGTGTTATTACAGAAGATGCAGATTTACCCACCACAAGAACATTTGAATCTGTGTCAAAAAATGGTTCTGCTATATTAGAACCTTGTGATATATAGGTACTTGTTGAACCTTGTCTTAATTGTAGTATTGCTGCCATGAATTATCCTACTTCTATTATATTTGTTATTCTATTCATTGTGTATGTTTCTTAATAAAAACATTCTATTGTGCAGTTCCTACTGTGTAAACGAATGTTCTATCATTAGAAGATCCTGCTATACATGTTATTTGTAAATAGTTTGTAGTTGATATCGTTCTTACAATATCAACAGATGAAGTTCTTATAAATGTTCCTGTACCTGTTGTTTGTCCAAGAGTAATTGTACCACTTCCTTCAGTTCCTTGATTAACAATCAATACCATTTTACTCATACCGATTTCTGCATTATCAAAGTTCAATGTTGTAGCAGTAGAATCGGTTGGTGTTGTTATTTCAAAAACAGCACTTGATGTAAAATCTATAATTGCTGAGGTTGTACCTGATGATAGAGTAACATTAGATGCTCTTGCTTTGAATGAAGAATCTAACATACTATATTCAACATCAACTTGAGAAGAACCACTTACGGTACCAGATGGTAAAATACTTTCTAATTGAGATGAACCACTAATAGTACCAGTTGGAAGTGAATCTATTACTTGTGCTGAACCACTAAATACGTTTAATGATTGTTGGTAAGTAAGTACATTAGAGTCAAAATTAGTAATTGAATCAGCATTCACTTGTGATGAACCACTAATCACTCCTCTATTATCTAATGAAGAACTAAGTCTAGCTTCCGTCCAATATAAATTCGAACCTTCTGATAAATCACCAGTATTTGATGAACTTTCATCTATAAGTTTTATCCAATTGCCACCATGAGCATAATATCCTTTACCTGTCCCATGAACGTGAGCAAACATACCATGGTAACTTGCAGCTGTTGGTAAATCTCCTTCTGCTGAATAAACGTTACCAAATAGAACTTTGTTACCATTCATATCCAAATCATTTGATGTGAATGATGAACTATGTAGTTCTTGTGCATCTAATCTTGTTTCATGATCGGATGCTGATGCGTATGATTCTAAGATTCTTACATCAAATGAACTACTCATAGTTCCTTCAATTAAATCTACCCGTGTCTCATGGTCTGAACCTGTTGAGAATATTTCAATTAATCGTAAATCAAGTGAAGTACTTACTGGTCCTTCTATTGAATCTAATCTTGAATCTACTGATTGTGAGTAATCAGCGAAGTTTTCGTTTGAAGAAGAAAGTAAAGTTGTTCCACCAAATGATGAACCACTAATATTACCTTCAACTTGTAATTGTTTATTTAATTGGAACGAATTATTAGCCGATGAATACAAAATTGTTGCATCTGCGCCATCGATTGTGATTCCTGCTCCATTTGCTGCGGATGCATCTAATGCACCACTAGCTATTAATATGTTTATATCCTCTACATTCAATGTAGCGGTATTAAGTTGTGTTTG
>Ga0114995_10000646_pt1 | contig 24334 bp, 22 predicted proteins | sample ArcticOcean_MG_C_11_FD_87038 | JGI IMG/M metagenome (GOLD analysis project Ga0114995, IMG submission 87038) | Marine microbial communities from western Arctic Ocean - ArcticOcean_MG_CB2_154 | ecosystem: Environmental > Aquatic > Marine > Oceanic | place: Arctic Ocean: Canada Basin | collected... | reverse complement strand
GTATTTCTTTGTAGCTCCATAAGTTGGATACCCCACAATGGCCAAAGGCCATTGTACGCTATCCAGCTCGGGGGCAAGCCCCCGAGATTTACGCTACGCGGTTAAATATGAGTATTTATCTGCCCACCAGCTTAAGCATCAATTCTAGTGGTCAAGTAACACTAGCCACAGTATAAATGGCCTTCCGTATTTTTGGCGGGTAGGCAAACAACGTGTTCAAATTTTCCCAATTTTGACGCCAAGAATGGGTGATTAAAGGGTATTTAACACGCCACTGGTTGAAACCCTGATGTATACGACTGCTTTAGATGTTTTTCAGGAATCATGCTAAATTTAAACCCTACCCCCAGTTTTCCAAAATGAATAGGTCACAATGAATAAATTAATACAGGTAGTCATTACAACAATTATAATGAGCTTGTCGTTTAATAGTTTTGCAGAGGTTAGTAAAACCTACTACGACAGTGGTGCTATTGAATCTGAGTTGAACTACATCAACGGCAAGATAGAAGGATTAGTTAAAATCTCTTACGAGAGTGGTGCTCTTAAAACTGAGTGGAATTACAAGAACGGTAACCGAGATGGACTGGCTAAAACCTACTACGAAAGCGGTGCTATTGAATCTGAGGGGGACTACAAGAACAACAAGCTAGAAGGATCAGTTAAACGTTACTACGAGAGTGGTGCTATTAAATCTAAGGAAAATTACAACAACGACAAGCGAGAAGGATTAGTTAAACTTTACTACGAGAGTGGTGCTATTGAATCTGAGGAGAATTACAACAACGACAAGCGAGAAGGATTGTCTAAAACCTACTACGACAGTGGTGCTCTTAAATATGAGAAGAGTTACAAAAACGGCAAGCGAGAAGGGTTAGGTAAAATCTACTACGAAAGTGGTGCTCTTAAATCTGAGTGGAATTACAAGAAAGACAAGCTAGAAGGATTAGGTAAATTCTACTCCGAGAGTGGCTTACTAAATTAAGCTAGAGAATTATAAGAGCGCTGAATTAGTTGGGGAGTGGGCTCAAAAATAAACCCTGTAAATAACTCTGTGTATCTGCCTTGGTTAAATATGATCAGGTAACCGGTCTTCAAAAAAATCATAAAGTGGTATCGACCAAGGCGGTCAATTACTTCTATTGCCAATACTGGCTTATCTTTTACTATCTCACCAGGCTTACAAGCTTCTATAAAACCCCCAAGTGCCAGAGAAGAGCCATCATACCCAGACACCCCTTTACGCTTGCATTACTTACTGGATATTTCCCAGTAGGGGTAGTTACAGGTAATCCATTCTTAAGATAGGCTGGTGCATGCGTAATCTAATCATAATAATATATAAAGGGTTATGATGATTGGATCACCCACACTTGGCCAGATGACCCAACCAAAGCCATAGCCACGGCCACGGCCACGGCTAAAACTAACTGCGCCTTACGCAAAGATTAGCCGTTTTGGCGACCTGACACTATTAGCTCATAACCTGCTTCTTCCGCTTCATCATCCACCATATCTGCTGGAAACCCGTGGCCTAATACTTTTACACCCATAGGTTCTTCATAACGGCGAATTATATTGGGAGACTTTTCTCGAGGGCCAAACTCATCTTGTGCTTGGCTAAAAATGTCCACCAATAGCGGTGCCAAGTCTAACTTCATGCCTTCTCGCTTAGTTAAGGTATTGAACAGCCCTACGTCTTTAAGCACTAGGTCAACAGTAAAGTTAATGTCACGTGAGCCATTAAGAATTACTTGGGATTCAGTTTCGTGCACAAAAGAATTACCAGAGGATGCTTTTATCGCCTCATAACTCACGTTCATGTCTAAATCCATCACTTTACAGGCTGTTAATGCCTCGCTTAATGCAACTAAGTGAGCCGTAGCTAAGTAGTTAGTCACCACCTTTAATTTTGAGGCAGTGCCTAATTCCCCAGTATGTAATACGCGCCGGCCTAAGGTGGTGAGTACAGGTAATGCCCGCTCAAATGCGGCCCTGCTACAGCCTGCAAATATAGAAATATTGCCTGTGTCAGCACGATGACAACCACCAGATACTGGGCAGTCTACTGGTTCTGCCCCTGCTGCTTTTACCAATGCGCCAATACGTCGTATCTCACTTTCATCTGTGGTGGACATTTCCAACCATATTTTACCGTCGGACAGTCCAGCAATTACACCTTCTTCAGTCGATGTACCTTCCATTACTGCAGAACAAGCTGCAGGCGATGGCAAACAGGTAATAATAATATCGCAGGCCTGGGCCAACTGTTTTGGAGAGTCTGCTGCACTTGCCCCAAGCGCTAAAAAGTCAGCCACAAAAGTGGCATTTAGATCTCGCACCATCACCTCATAACCATTACGCAACAAACTGCCTGCCAACTTGCTTCCTACGTTACCTAGCCCAACAAAACCTACTTTCATATGATTAATCCTGATTTTTTTAACTCTAATTGTTAACTTTAGCTGCTTAACTCTAAGCCCTTAACTGCAAGTGCTTATTCCCAGTGCTTAGCGGTAGCCTGCAATGGCTTTTATTTCCTGAAACTCGTGCAATCCAAACCCAGCGTATTCACGCCCATTGCCCGATTGCTTGTAGCCACCAAAGGGCATGCAATATTCCAAATCGGCCATGTTAATGTGCACTGTGCCTGCCCGTAATTTACGCGCTACACGATGTGCTTTATCCATGTCTTGGGTAGACACATAGGCACCCAATCCGTATGGGCTATCATTGGCGATACGAATGGCTTCTGCCTCATCAGTAAAAGGAATCAATACTAATACAGGGCCAAACACTTCTTCTTGGGCAATGGTCATGGCGTTGTTTACATCACCAAATAATGTGGGCTTAACATAATATCCTTGCTCAAAACCTTGGGGCTTACCTGCGCCACCAGCTAACAAAGTGGCCCCCTCATCTATACCTGTCTGTATTAAAACTTGCACTTTTTGCCAATGGTCTTGTGATATCACTGGGCCTAAATGATCGCCTTTTTGCTGTGGGTCACCCAATGTTATTGCCTCTACTGTAGCTAAAGCCATCTCTGCTACCTGGCTATATACGCTCGCTTCTACCAACATTCTTGTAGGAGCGTCGCAACTTTGGCCACTGTTAAGCATACAAGCTTGCACCCCTAACTCTACTTGCGCACTTAGGTCTGCATCAGCAAAGATAATATTGGCAGACTTGCCCCCTAGTTCTTGACTCACCCGTTTAACAGTTGGAGCAGCAGATTTTGCAATTTCAACACCAGCCCTAGTAGATCCAGTGAACGACACCATGTCTACTAATGGATGGCTAGTAATGTAGCGACCTATATCTGAGCCAGTACCGTGGATCATGTTAAACACCCCATTTGGAATACCCGCTTGGTGAACACACTCAGCAAATATTTGTGCAGACATAGGCGTTAGTTCACTGGGCTTGAGCACCATGGTACACCCTGCCAATAAAGCAGGAACAACCTTACATACAATTTGATTAATGGGCCAATTCCAAGGCGTAATCAACACACAAACCCCTATAGGCTCCTTAAGTAACTGACCATATTCACCAATGGGTTCTTCTAATAAAGTAGCTTTAGCATGCTGTAGGTGTGCTTCTGTATGACCTACACCAGTTTCTGTTTGTATGTCGTAAGACATGGAAGCTGGCGCGCCCATTTCTTCGGTAATGGCCTTTGCCATATCGTCATAGCGTGCCTGATAAGCAGCTAAAAATGCTTCTACCATTACTATGCGCTGCTGCAATGAGGTTTGGCTCCACCCTTCAAAGGCGCTAGCTGCCGCATTGATTGCTGCTTGCGCATCGTCAGTACTAGCAAGGAATACCTGGGCAAAGGCGGCCTGAGTAGCTGGGTTAATTACAGGCATTAGTTTAGTGCTGGTTAAAGGCTCACACCAGTGACCATTTATATAGAAAGTTAGATTTGGCATAAAAGGCTCATTTTTTGAACAGGTTACGGGGCAGTGTATCGGTACTAGATAGCTAATTTCTTATCAAAAACAGACAAATATACTACGGATATATACAAGCTCACAGATTTAACCTCGTTCAGTATCAAGCTTATTAGCCATATTAGAGAAACTATCATGCAAGGCATTACAAATAAGAAAGTGTTAATTACAGCAGGCGCTACAGGCATTGGCAAAGCTACTGCCATTGCAATGATGAATGCTGGTGCTCAGGTGCACGTATGCGATATTAATACCCAGGCCTTGGCTGATTTCAAACAAGATTACCCTTTGTTATTTACCAGTGTAACTAATGTGGCAGAGCCAGATGAGGTTGCTGTCATGTTTGCTCAATTGCAACAAAACTTTGATGGAAAGTTAGACTTTTTGGTTAATAACGCCGGTGTTTCTGGCCCTGCAGGCCCTATCGAAACCTTAGACATTGAAGCATGGAAAGCTACCTTTGACGTTAACCTACATGCTACTTTTTATGTTTCAAAACACGCTATTCCGCTACTTAAACAACACGGTGGCGCCATCATGAACCTGTCCTCCACTGCCGGTCTTTTTGGTTACCCAATGCGCAGCCCTTACGCCAGTGCAAAGTGGGCCATTGTGGGGTTAAGTAAAACCATGGCTATGGAATTAGGTCCATTTCAGATACGAGTGAATTGTATTTGTCCAGGTGCAGTTAACGGCGAGCGAATGGATCGAGTGATCCGTAGTATCGCAGAAGCCACTGGAGAAAGTTTAGAGAAGGTACGCCACGATAACGTTAAAAGCACTTCTATGGCCACGTTTGTAGATGCCGAAGACATCGCCAACATGATTATGTTTAGCTTTTCTGATTTAGGCTCAAAAATATCTGGCCAAAGCCTAACTGTAGATGGAGACACCCATAGTTTAGCCACCTATTAAAATCCATTATAAATTTTTCCTATAATGGGTGATGGGAATCATCGATTGGCATTATTACCCTTTTGCCAATTTTTACGCACTTCTTTTACCTATATGCGTCGCTATTGGCATATTTGGCTTGTGTACTACCCTAGTTTGACGTTAGTTTAGACGTCCCGCAGCGTGAATCTTTTAGGCAGATCAATATTGTATAACCCCAGAAGCTTCACCTTAGTCTCCTCAATAATAAAAGAGCGCCCCCTATGACCGGTGAAACACCACTTGTACGCTTTGAAAACATTCAAAAAAGCTACGATGGCGAAACTCTCGTCGTTAAAGATTTCAACCTCGATGTTGCCCCCGGTGAATTTGTCACCATGCTTGGACCATCGGGTTCTGGTAAAACCACCTGCCTAATGATGCTGGCTGGCTTTGAGCCAGCTACTCAAGGGGAAATTTACCTTAAAGGCAAACCTATCAACAAAGTACCGCCATACAAGCGCGGTATTGGTATGGTGTTCCAAAACTACGCCTTGTTTCCTCACATGACAGTGGCAGAAAACTTAGCGTTTCCCCTAGAAGTACGTAAAGTACCAAAGGCAGAACGTGAAGAGCGGGTTAATAAGGCCCTAGACATGGTGCAATTAGGGGCCTTTGGTGGCCGTCGCCCGATGCAGCTTTCTGGTGGCCAGCAGCAACGTGTTGCTGTAGCTAGATCGTTGATCTTTGACCCAGACCTTGTCTTAATGGATGAGCCCTTGGGTGCTTTGGACAAAAACCTACGTGAACAAATGCAGTATGAAATCAAACATTTACACGAACAACTTGGCCTTACAGTCGTTTACGTAACACATGACCAAACCGAAGCCCTTACCATGTCTAACCGTATTGCGGTATTTGAAGACGGTATTGTGCAACAGTGTGCTGCACCTGCAGACCTTTACGAAAAACCAATGAACGCCTTTGTGGCCAATTTTATCGGTGAGAATAACCGTTTAATGGGTAAGGTTACGGCTATAACTGGTGACAAAGTTGAAGTGTTAAGTGATAACGGCGACAAACTAGTTGCAAGTAAAGTTAACATTGAGGCTGTGGGCGATCGCACCACGGTGTCACTGCGCCCAGAGAGGGTTTTTGTAAACCCTGAAGCCAGCAGTGTAGACAACTTATTTTCTGCCAAAGTAGAAGAGCTTATCTACCACGGTGACCATATTCGCACACGCTTTACAGTGTGTGGACACGACGATTTTATCGTCAAAGTTCCAAATTCAACTGCTAATAGCTTATTGCAAGAAGGCAATATAGTGCCTATTGGCTGGAAAATGGAAGACTGCTTAGCTCTTGATGCTTAACTACAATAATAACGCACAAGAACCTAGCAAAATTGTTGCAACAATTCTCAACAAAAACCTGGAGATATACATGATTAACAAACTTGTAAAAAAGACCTTGATCGCCACAGCAGTAGCAACCACTATGGTTGCTGGTAGCGTTCATGCAGAAGGCCACTCAGAAGAAATCACCGTGGTATCGTGGGGTGGTGCTTATACCGTTTCGCAGGTAGAGGCTTACCACAAGCCTTGGATGGCTGCTACTGGTAACACCATCATATCTGATGATTACAACGGCGGCTTGGCAGAAATTAAAGCTCAGGTAATGGCTGACAATGTCACCTGGAACCTAGTTGACGTTGAGCTTTCTGACGCTGTTCGTGGTTGTGACGAAGGCATCTTAGAAGTAATGGATCACTCTGTATTGCCAGATGGCGACAACGGCGTTCCAGCTGCAGAAGACTTCCTTCCTGGAGCTCTTGTAGAGTGTGCTGTAGGTAGCATTGTATGGTCTACTGTGTTCATCCATGATGAAAGCAAGGTTCAAGGTGTTGACGGTCTTGCTGACTTCTTTGATATCAATAAGTTTCCTGGTAAGCGCGGAATGCGCAAAGGTGCTAAGCCTAACCTAGAGTTCGCTCTTATGGCTGACGGTGTAGAACCAGCAGACGTATACGATATGCTAAGCACAGATGCTGGTGTAAACCGTGCCTTTGCTAAGCTAGATACTATCAAAGACTCAATGGTTTGGTGGGAATCTGGTGCCCAGCCACCACAGCTACTAGCTGATGGCGAAGTAACTATGACTACTGCTTATAATGGCCGCGTATTTAACGCTATTGCTTCTGAAGGCAAGCCATTTGTAATCAACTGGGACGGTCAGGTTTGGGACTTGGACCTTTGGGTTATTCCAAAAGGTGCACCAAACCAAGAAGCAACCATGGACTTCGTTAAGTTCTCTACTGGTACCAAGCCTCTTGCAGACCAAGCTAGCTGGATCCCTTACGGTCCTTTACGTAAGTCTTCATTTGGTCTAGTGGGTTCTTTCCACTCTGATGCAAATATAGACATGGCACCACACATGCCTACTGCTCCTGATAACTTTAAGCGTGCACTTCAGAACGACTTTGAGTTTTGGGCAGATAACTCAGACCAGTTAAACGAGCGTTTTAACGCCTGGTTAACTAAGTAAGTCAACAGACTTACCTCCTAGGGCGGCGCCTATAACTAGGCCCGCCCTGTCTCTTTATTTCTAGATACCTCCTGTTATGACTACTGCGAACCCATCTATAGATCAAGCTACTGCGCTACCTTTAAAAGAGAAGCTAGCTAGAACCACAGCAATCCAGCGGCGACGTGCCTTTTTACTGACACTTCCTTTAGTATTATTTTTGCTGATTAGTTTTGTCTTTCCAATCGGCCAAATGCTGTTCAATAGTATCCATAACAACAAGGTGTCTGGCGTAGTACCCGAGTTCACCACTGCCATCCAGAAATGGGATGGACAGGGCTTACCATCGGAAGAAATTTTTGAAATTTTTGTCAAAGATTTAGCCAAAGCCAAAAAAGTACGTGAAGTTGGCCGTACTGTGGGCAACATGGCCACCCGCATAAACTACGAAATGCCAGGCAGTCGTAGTTTATTTACTAAATCTGGGCGTAAAGTAAAAAATATCAAAGAAGGGCCATATAAAGAAGCCCTTATCAAGATTGATAAAGACTGGGCTGACCCACAAGTTTGGTTAACCTTACAACGGGCATCCTATGACATTTCCCCTGCGTTTTATATCGCTGCTATGGATATGAAATACAATGAAACGGGCGAAATAGTTAAAGCTGACGAGTTGTACCAAATTTACCTCAATAACTTTGGTAAGACCCTATGGCTTGCTACTCTCATCACCTTAATATGTGTAGTACTTGCCTACCCTGTAGCTTACTTGCTGTCAGTTTTACCGCTAAGACAGTCTAATTTATTGATGATCATGGTACTCCTGCCCTTCTGGACGTCTCTATTAGTCCGTACTACAGCGTGGATCGCCATATTACAAACTGAAGGTGTAATCAATGATTTACTGGTTTACTTCGGTGTGATTGGTGAGGATGGTCGCATCCAAATGATCTATAATCAAACTGGCACGATCATCGCCATGGTACATATTTTGTTACCGTTTATGATTTTACCGTTATATTCTGTCATGAAAACCATTCAACCGACCTACATGCGCGCTGCGCTATCCATGGGTTCTAAGCCCTTTTATGCCTACCGCAGGGTTTATTTACCGCAAACCATCCCAGGCCTTGCTGCCGGTACTTTGCTGGTATTTATTCTAGCCATTGGCTATTACATCACACCAGCGTTAGTGGGTGGCCAAGATGGCTTGTTGATCTCTAACCTTATTGCATACCACATTCAAAAGTCCCTCAACTGGAGCTTAGGTGCTGCGCTAGGCACCATGTTACTGGTAGTAGTAATGTTACTGTATTGGGTTTACAACCGACTAATCGGCATCGACAAGCTTAAGTTTGGTTAAGGCATAATAGAGATACTCACATGACTAATTTTTTACAAAAACAATTACAAACAAAAGGCCGAGCCTACTTATATTTGGCTGTAGCCACTGTACTGGTAGTTCTGCTCACAGGTACGATTAAAGCTGCTGTTGGGTTTTTATTGATATTTGGCATTCCATTATTCTTTATGGAAAAGATGCATGAATATGCAACCACAGGTGAACGCTTCTCGCGCTATATATTCCTAGTGGTCAGTGCTAGCGTTTTGGTGTTTTTAATAGCCCCCGTGCTTATAATTATGCCTTTATCCTTTAATGCAGAGCCTTACTTTACCTTTACCGACGAGATGCTTAGTTTTGATAGCGAAGGGTACTCTAACCGTTGGTATTTGGATATTTTGCACAATGGAATGAAAGCGCCAGAAGCTATTGAAGGCTGGTGGTCAGATTTGTGGAATAATGCTCAATGGATACGTGCTACACGTAACTCATTCTTTATTGCTACCGTGTCTGCTACTATCGCAACCACCCTTGGCACCTTGGCGGCATTAGGTTTATCACGCCCAGAAATGCCCCAGCGCGCATTGATCACCAGCTTACTTATTTCGCCCATGATCGTACCTCTGGTTATTACGGCCACTGGTATGTACTTCTTTTATTCAGATATAGGTATCGCAAAAACCTATACTGGCGTAATTTTGGCACACGTTACTTTAGGCGTACCTTTTGTAATTATTACTGTGACTGCAACGTTAAGCGGCTTTGATATGAGCCTAGTAAAAGCCTCACAAAATATGGGTGCTAATGGTTGGACTACTTTCCGCCGCATCATTATGCCATTGATTCTACCTGGAATGATTTCTGGTGCTTTATTTGCGTTCATTACCTCACTGGATGAGGTAGTAGTTGTACTGTTTATAGCAGACGTAGAACAACGGACTATCCCTCGCCAAATGTTCTCTGGTATTCGTGAGCAGATATCACCTACTATTTTAGCAGTGGCAAGTATTTTGGTAGTGATGTCGGTAGTCTTACTAACGGTATTGGAGCTATTACGACGCCGTGGTGAAAGACTGCGTGGTATGTCCCCGGGTTAAGTTATACACTCCGTTAAAGAGGCTCCTATATGGAGCCTTTTTTATACCCTGTATTTTATGCATCCCTAGTGTAGGATAACCACTCTATGAGCCAGCCGTTACACATTGGACTTTTACTTTGCCACACCCTTGAACCTATATTGAGTAACGTGGGCGAGTTAGATTACCCTGCCATTTTTAGAGAACATTTCCTGGCCATAGACAGCAATATTAGTTTTACCGACTTTAATGTCTATAAAGGCGAATTACCCGATTCAGTAGATCAGTGTGATGTGTGGTTGGTGAACGGTAGCCCAGCTGGGGCCTACGAAGATATTGAGTGGATACACCAACTCGGTGACTATATTAAGCAACTTGATGCTGCTAAAAAACCTACATTTGGTATCTGTTTTGGTCATCAACTTATGGCACAAGTGTTAGGGGGTAAGGTAGAGCTTAGTAACAAAGGTTGGGGGCTTGGTATTTCTCATAATACTGTGGTGGCCAATACACAATTCATGCAACCTAGAGCCACTAACATTGACGTCATGGTATTTCACCAAGATCAAGTGGTGCAACTGCCCGAAGGCTCACAAGTACTTGTCACTAGTGATTTTTGCCCCAACTACATGGTCCATTACAACAACCACATGTTAAGTATTCAGGGCCACCCTGAATTTAATACCCAAATGATAGAAGGCATTCTTGCTGGGGAGAGTTATGATGATAGCCCTGCCATACGAGCGCAAGGCATGGCTAACAGTGCTGGCAGGCCTGATTCGCAGTTGTTATTCCAGTGGATCGTTAATTTCTACCGTCAGGCACTAAATCCGCCTAAGCCAGCCTAAGCTAGCCTAAGCCAGGCAATGTCCTTTGAAGGGTTACGTAATATGACTGAGACAAGTGATAGTAAGACGATCCATAGGGCCATCATTGTTGTAGCACTGGGTTTTTTAGCGCTTGCTTTGGCATTTTCAGCCCGTGCTGCTTTAGGGCTGGCAATGCCAATATGGGAAAGTGAGTTAGGCTGGAGCCGAGGCCATGTGTCCAATGTTGCTGCTGTTGCCTTGTTAATCATGGCAGTTGCATCTCCTGTATCTGGGTTCATTCTCGACCGTAAAGGACTTCGGTTTACTTTGCTATTAGGGCTTATTGCCGTCTTCATATCCTCCATTGTCATCAGCATAGCCGAGAGTACCTGGGTACTATTAGTTGGATTTGGAGTTATTGGCGGAGTTGGGTTTGGTATCATCGCAACTCATGTCATTGCCTCTGCCGTAGCTCGGGTCTATCCCAAAAATGTTGGGTTTGCATCGGGCATTGCAACCTCAGGATCTTCTGCTGGGCAGTTCTTATTTGTACCTTTAATCGCATTCATTTTTGCATCATTTAGTTGGCGTTGGGGATTTGTAGGTATTGCAGTGGGTATTGCTTTCCTGATTCCTTTTGTTTGGTATGTACCCAGTGACAAACCCATTAAGGAAATCAGCACCACAACATCAGTGAATGACGCCACTGACTTAAAAACTTCCATTAAGACACTTTTCTCCACTCCAGTTTTCCATTTACTGTTTTGGAGTTATCTCATTTGTGGTTACACAACCACCGGGGTTATTGAAACCCACTTACTGCCGTTTGCCTCTTATTGTGGCTTTAAACCGATACCCAGTGCTGCTGCTTATGGATTACTGTCGGCGGTAAACCTACTCGGCATGATTTGCATTGGCTGGTTAACCGATAAAATGAATAGGCCCTTATTACTTGGCTGTATTTATATTATTCGCGGTTTAACCTTTTGGATATTACTTAATGTGGGAACTAGCTACGAAACACTATTGTTGTTTGCAGTTATTTTTGGCGTGGTGGATTACTCAACAGTTCCAGTTACCGCCAGTTTAGTGGCGAGTCATATTGGCCTTAAAGTGATGGGCTTAACCATGGGTTTATTATCGGCTGGACACTCCATCGGTGCCGCTATAGCAGCTTCATTAGGGGGGTACTTCTTTGATAAAGACGCAACTTACGACCTTATCTGGATGAGTTCAATCGCATTAGCTACCATTGCTGGGGCTCTAGCATTTCTTATAAAGGAAAACCCAAGTCAGGCACTCCAAACCTACTAAACTAAGGCTATCGTTATACAGTCTATATGCACTTAATATTACTGAATTTCAAAGGTTAGGCTACCCCAGTAGCTTTCCCAATCAATGTCTTGTTGCGTAGATCGTATCATTTCAACCGTATGAAGTAACCAAACACCCTTGTGCTTTAGCGGAACCGTGGCATAACCCTGGGAGTCAGTACGAACGCTAAAATCAAAAGCGAGTTTGTTTTTTATTTTAGCATGGAGTAATAAATTCGCAGCTGGTTTTTGGTTAAAGGTAAGTTGCACGCGTAACTCATCACCTTGAGTCAGTTCGTAAGGGTTTTTCAACGGGTTAATGTTAAGTGGGTAATTAAAGTCATAGTTATAGTAATTAATTTCGGTTTTATCACCTACTTTAATCAATGCCTTAACATTACGGTAATAAATTTCCAATCCATTTTTGTTACTTTCACTGAGTTCATTACGGCGTATTATGATTTTTTCTAATCCTTCGTTTTTTAAGTACTTAGTGAATTTTTCTGGCTCTAAATCAACTGTCTTTATTGTACTTTCATATCCAATAGCATAAATTCCAGGTGTTTTAATGTTTATATAACCCGCCGGATCACCTCCTAGTTGGCCGTCAACAGGCCTTAGCCCTTCACTTGTAATGACATCAAAGTGATGGTACCAAGCAGGAATATTTGGCAGTGATTGACCATCCATATGTTGGCCAACATTAAGCGTAATTTCTGTCGTACGGTCAATTTTTTGATAGAATGGGGTCGCTTCTAACCAAAATTCGTGGGCGCGAATGGCTGTGCTAATGGTTAGAATTATGCTGAAAAATAAAAAGGTTAATAGCTTCATGGTTTTTTTTCGATCTATATTATTGATGTTAAGCCTATTGCCGTTGGTACAAAGTGCTGAGGCGCATCAATTACGCCCAGCGATAGTGAATTTAGAGTTTACCCAAAATGGTTCAGTAAAGGTACACATTCAAACAAACTTAGAAAGCCTTATTGCAGGCATAGATTCAAGCCATTATGATACCAATGATTCACCCCAAGCCGAGCGCTACAACCAATTAAGAGGATTGTCCTCACAGCAGTTACTAAATGAATTTGAACTTGTTGCCGAATCTATAATATCGCAGTTTAATTTGTCATTTGATTCAGTTAAGAGTGATTTATCGTTTGTTAAACTCGACATTCCTAAAGTCGGAAATTTAGACAAATCACGCTTATCTGAGCTTTATTTATTGGCATCGATCCCCCAAACACATCAGCAAATTGCTCAGTCCGTTGATCAACACGTTACTTGGCAGTATCCACAAAAATTTGGTAACAATGTTGCGCACTTTTATTATGATAAAACACCAAAAGAGAAAACGTCTCATTGGCTAACTAAAGGTGCAACAAGCCCTCAATTCAAATTGAATACCACTTATACCCCAAAGCCATTTACTCAAGTGGCTGCTGAATACACTGTTTTAGGTGTTGAGCACATAGTACCAAAGGGACTAGACCATATTCTATTTGTATTAGGGCTATTTTTACTCAGTGTGAAAATTCGCCCTTTATTGTTGCAGGTCACAGCATTTACTCTGGCGCACAGCATCACCTTAGGCTTAACTATTTATGGCGCTATCAGCCTGTCATCAAATATCGTGGAGCCACTTATTGCCTTATCTATTGTTGTTGTGGGTATTGAGAATATATTTATTAAAGAGCTTAAAAAAAGGCGTGTGGTGATTGTATTTTTGTTTGGTTTATTGCACGGTATGGGCTTTGCTGGCGTCTTATCAGAGCTTGGGTTACCCGAATCAGACTTTGCCACAGCTTTAATATTTTTTAATATTGGGGTGGAAGCTGGGCAGTTATCGGTTATTGCTGTGTCGTTTTTGTCGGTCTTTTGGTTGCTCAAAAATCAACAGCGTTATCGCCAGTGGGTGGTTATCCCTGCCTCAGCACTGATATCGATGATCGGTCTTTTTTGGACCTACGAGCGCCTCTTTTTATAAGTGATCCACTCTGCAAAAACTGTCCACCCAGTTAAACGACATTCTGTTGCTCAAGTTGGGTAGGACCTAGGTATCCTATCGCTCTATGGTGACGAGTTAAATTGTAATCTATCTTGATACATTCAAATATGGGGGGATTACCCGCCAAGGGCACTGAATATTACAAAGCTTAAACATTAAGCGCGGTTTATTAAGCGGCTAAATGCAGGCCAAGCATAATCAACAACACTAGATTAGCGAAAAAACCCACCATAAAGAAATAACTGCGAGGGCTGGGGTTAGATTCTGTTGCAATCACATAGTATAAAGCCATATGTAATATGCGAGAAATTGCATAAATCCACACCAAAATACCCAACCAATAGGCATCCATACCTACCAGCATACCCAGTAATGCTGGGCCAAACATCATTAATAAGTTTTCATGAGAGTTTAAAAATGTGCGATGACTACGGAATATAAATGACTCATGGCTAAGTTTGTCATTAACAATACCAGGCACATATTGCTTTTGTTTACGATGAGCAACAGAGGCCACTATAGCTTGTACAAAAACGGTCATTAATATGAGCCAAAGGCCCAAAACAGCAAAGGAATAAGAAGTTAGCATTATTTACTCTTAAGTAATGTAGAAAAATAGATAGAAAGATTATGTAGAAACATAATAACTTGAACATGATAACCTGAACACAGTGAGTGTGGGATTATCATATCCTTAATCTAAGCCCACATCCCGCGCGTCACTGATGAGTCACACATGCATTTTTGAAGGGTTAGGACTCATTCATGCTCAGGGCCCATTCATACTCAGGGCCCATTCATACTCAGGGCCATGGCCTCGGCTATTTTAATACCATCAATAGCAGCAGACATGATGCCACCCGCATAGCCAGCACCTTCACCAGCCGGATATAAGCCTAATGTGTTGATGCTTTGCATGTCTTTACCACGCTTAATACAAATAGGTGCAGAGGTACGAGTTTCAACCCCAGTAAGTAACGCATCCGCTAAGGCAAAGCCTTTAACTTTACGGTCAAATACCGGTATAGCTTCACGAATAGCTTCAATACAGTAATCTGGTAAGGCGTCAGATAAATCTGTTAGTTTAATGCCAGGCTTGAACGAAGATTTCACAGTGCCTAACTCTTGTGATGATTTACCCTTAAGAAAGTCACCCACTGTTTGCGCAGGAGCATCATAGTTTTCACCACCCATTACATAGGCTTTACGTTCTAATTGACGCTGTAGTTCAATTCCAGCCAGAGCATCACCTGGATAGTCCGACGGATCAATACCGACAACAATGGCACTATTAGCGTTGCGCTCCGCGCGGGAATATTGGCTCATGCCGTTGGTTACTACCTGATATTGTTCAGAGGTTGCTGCCACCACAGTGCCACCTGGACACATACAAAAACTGTACACCGAACGGCCATTAGTGCTGTGATGTACTAGTTTGTAATCTGCTGCACCCAAAATTTCATTGCCAGCACTCGCACCAAATCGAGCCTTGTCTATCTGGGCTTGAGGATGTTCAATACGAAAACCAATGGAAAATGGCTTAGCCTCTATGTAGACTTTTTTATCAAATAACATTTTAAAGGTGTCACGGGCACTGTGCCCTATTGCCAAGGCAACGTGACGAGACTTAAGTACTTGTCCATCTGCCAAAGTAACACCTGTCATCTGCCCATCATCAATGTGTACGTCATCAACCCGAGTATCAAACCGAATCTCTCCGCCCAGTTCTTCTATGGTTGCGCGCATCTTTTCCACCATAGACACCAACCTAAAGGTGCCAATATGGGGTTTACTAACAAACAAAATTTCTTCTGGTGCACCGGCTGCTACAAATTCAGCAAGCACTTTACGGCTATAATGATTTAGGTCTTTCACTTGGCTGTATAACTTGCCATCAGAAAACGTACCTGCCCCACCCTCACCAAACTGCACGTTAGATTCGGTGTTAAGGATCTTTTTACGCCAAAAGCCAAAGGTATCTTTAGTGCGCTGCCTCACCGCTGCACCACGCTCTAAAATAATGGGCTTATAACCCATTTGCGCCAACACTAAACCGATTAACAATCCGCATGGGCCAAAACCAATCACAATAGGTCTGTCCGTAACCATAGCTGGTGCCTGAGCAACAAAATTGTAGCTCATATCAGGGCTAATTTTGATCAACTGGTCACCAGTAAATGTGGCCAACAGCTGATCATCTTGGTTGGTCGTAACATCAAGAGTGTAGATGAGTACAATTTTACTTTTTTTACGGGCATCATACCCACGGCGATGCACAACATAGTCCAGTAAATCATCGGCTTGGATCGACAAACGCGCCAAAATGGCTTGGCTTAACGCCTGGTCATCATGATCAAGGGGTAATTGTAGATTACTGATGCGTATCATCTAAGACTTCCGGAATATGGGTGTTATTTAACTGTAGTTAGTAACTTTAACTGAGGCGCCATTTTACCTATTTATAGTGTGACTGTCCCATAGTTACCCTGCTTAACACCAACTATGGATCCTTTAAAGCAACTAACCCACTCTTTGAGCAAGAATTATCTAATCACTGATGAGATAAATGTAGCGACGACAACCTGCTAGGAGTTTCTATTCTATAGGCAGTTGATATGTGATCCAGTGCGTTTTGCTTGATAATTTATCGTACACACTACGCCCTCTATAATTATTTTCTGCAGTTATCCAGCGCATAAATGGCCAACCTTTAGCTAAGGCAGAGTCATTAAGCGCTTGATACAAAGCCTCTACAATACCCTTTCCGCGACATTCGGGTTTAATAAAAAGATCATCAAGAAAACCAACCATTTTCCCTCTAAGTGGTGATGGCATTTCTCTATAATGCATTAAGCCTAGGTAGTTACCTGTATCATCTTTGGCAACGAGTGCGTAAAACGCATGGTCTTTATCGAAAATCCACGACCAAACGGTATCCAGTACTTCCTGATTCATAGGCACTTGATAAAAATTAGCATAACCATAGTAAAGAGCCTCCCACTGCGCCCTATCTTTCAAACATAATTCAGATACAATTATTTTCATATACATCTCTTTTACATAACGCTTATTTACCAAGCCTCTGACTGTACCACTACAGGTAACACTTTAACTAATGGGAAATGGGGTTCGAGGCAATCCTACAGGATGGACTTTTACAACAATTCTACTAAACTAGAACAGTTTCAAGGTTTCGAATTGTAGACAACAACTAAGCCAGAATAGAGTTAAGCACGACCATCATTAAAAAACGTTTTTAGAGGTAATTCAGTGAGTAATATTTCACTAGAAAAATATCTAGGGCTTGATTATCCTATTATTCAAGCGCCTATGGCTGGCGGAATGCTCAGCCCAGACTTCGTTGCTAAAGTATGCGAATTCGGTGCTCTTGGCTCTATCCCTACCGGTTATTTACACCTTCCTCAAATCGAAAAATTTATTGCGGAGGTCCAGCAACGCACCAAACGGCCGTTTTGCGTAAACGTGTTTGTAGACTACGCTGATTACAGTAATCTAGCCCTTAAAAAACCAGATGAAATAAAAGAAGCCGAACGAGAGTTAGGCATGGCAGTGTGTGAAACATATAGTGTTGTGACTCCTCCCAACATGGATTCCTTAATAGACCTTATGGTTACAATGGAGGTCCCCATATTAAGCACCACTTTCGGAGCACTCAAACGTGACCATGTGGAAGTATTAAAATCTGCAGGCGTCAAGATAATGACCACAGTAAACTCGGTCTATGAAATCGACCTTGCCGTTAAAACCCAAAGTCCAGATATATTGATATACCAAAATAAAATGGCAGGTGGGCATAAGGGTGGGTTTACATCCCTTGAACACAGCGAACAGTCCGATATTCTCGAATACATGACTTCACTAGAAAATGTTTATTGCATCCTTTCAGGAGGAGTTGTCCATAAGCCCGATATAGAAGAAGCACTAAAATCGGGTTTTGATGGAGTGCAAATTGGATCAGGCTTTCTTGTGACCCAGGAATGTTCTATTTCGCCGATGTACAAGGACGCGTTGATTCACAATACCAAGTCTGCAATGACTACAAGTATTACAGGAAAGTCAGCACGAGGGCTAGAAACACGAATATCTGCCCTTAACCTAGCGATCAATCCAGGGTTTCCTTTTCTGCATTTTGCCACCTCAGCACTGCGTAAACATGCAAAAGAATGTGGAGAATTAGAATACCAATCACTTTGGTGCGGAGATGGAGTTCACAAAATCACCCAAACATTAAGTTTGAACAGCTATTTGCAGCAACTAGTTTAGTGAACTAGTTTATTAAATACAGCATGATAATCACTGCAATAATTTAGCCATGTAAACCTCATCCACAAATTTTCCATTGATGAGGCTGGATTGTTGACGAATACCTTCTTGCTTGTAACCTAGCTTTTTGTAGAGCCTAATCGCTGAGGCGTTATCGGCTAGCACCAAGAGCTCGATACGGTGAATACCATTATTGGACGCCCATAGCTCAGAACGCTCGAACAGCTGTGAGGCAATGCCTTTGCCCTGATACGCTAAAAGCGCACCCACCATTAACGTGGTGGTGTATGAAAGGCTTTTCCAAGATGAAGTCTCCAACGACAAAAAACCAACAAGAACGCCCTTTTTTTCGGCGACAAAAATGGTACTTTTTACATGCCCTAGAGCGCCATCGAATTGACTCCCCGCACCGGCTGTAGTGGTACAGGGTCCAAGATGCTCACGCTCCCCAGGTTCAGCACCCCACATCATCGACTCTTCATCAAGCGTTGCGCGTAGCTGCCCATATGCGTCACGATCGGTCTGGGCTATTTCACGAACTTGCATACCAATCCTCTGTTGTGATGTCTGTTGCGATATCTGTGTTGCCAATCACTAGAGTACACCAGAGTGTGGCACCATGTGAATGAGGCCGCGATTATGTAGCTATTTATAAACAAAAAAAAGACCAGCATAAGCTGGCCTTTAATATTCACGAGAGACTTAGGCTACCCGTAAACCATACTCTTCACTGGCGTCTTTAAGCCAAAGAAAGAAGTAATCAGAAAAGCTACGACGGATCACAAGATCCATAGAACCGTCTTCGCGCTTGCACATGGCAGTGCCAGTTTTAGCGAAAGTAGTTTGCACTACTTTGCCTACTGGGAAGTTAGATTCGTGGCAATCGTACACGCTGGACTTTTGCAATAATTCAGCCAAACCAGAACCAGACAAGTTAACCAGTGTTTGAGCACTACTAATATCAGTGATGGCAATGTGCTGGCCATCCATGGCAGTTCTTAAATCTGTTTCTACTTGCCCTTGAGTGCCCCTAGCTACAATTAATAACCATTCGTTAGGGCACAACCAATAAACCACGGTATCACCGTTACGTGCGCTAGTGTTGGCTGTGGTTGGCAACGCTACTCCTAGTACAGACTCAATAGCAGAGGTAAACGCCGTATCTTGTGGATTACCACGTAAGTTAAGGTGCCCACGAAACTTGTCTTCTGTCATTACTACGCCAGCATCAGCAGCGTTAGTATGCGCTGCACGGTGATGTAATGAAGATTCCATCATGTCTCCTGCTAACAAATTATTTGATACATTAGTCATTGTGATGATCTCCTTTTGGATCATAGAACACTGGGCTGCAAATTTCAGCAGCCAATACACGGCCGTCTGCTTGTGGGCAGTATACTGTTTCGCCCATGCGATCTGATCCACCTTTAACAGTGCCCATGGCAATACCATGGCCTAAACACTCACTCCAGTAGCTAGAAGTAACGTGGCCCATCATATCCATGGGAATAGGCTGGTTAGGATCCATTACAATTTGTGAGCCTTCTGGAATCACAACTGTAGGATCTTTAGGCTTTAAACCTACCAATTGCTTACGGTCTGTACGTGCAGTGTCTGGACGGGAAAAGGAGCGTTCGCCTAAGAAGCTAAACTCTTTAGTCTTGCCTACCGCCCAACCCATTAAACAATCATAAGGGGTCATGGAACCATCGGTGTCTTGGCCTGCAATAATGAAGCCTTTCTCTGCGCGTAATACGTGCATAGATTCGGTGCCGTATGGCGTAATGCCAAACTCTTCACCGGCTTCCATAAGTTTCTTCCACATGTAATGCCCTTGGTCTGCAGGTACGTTCACCTCAAAGGACAATTCACCCGTAAAGGAGATGCGGAAGATACGCGACTTAATACCTGCAACAGTGCCTTCGCGGTAGTCCATAAACTTCATGGCTTCGGCAGAAAGGTCTACATCAGTACATAATTTCTCAAGCACTTTACGCGAATTAGGCCCTGCAAAAGAGCAAGTGGCCCACTGGTCTGTTACCGACGTAAAGTAGACGTCTAGTTCTGGCCATTCTGTTTGATGCCATAATTCTAACCAACCCAATACAGCTGCAGCGCCACCAGAGGTGGTAGTCATTAAGAAGTGGGTATCACTTAAACATGCAGTTACACCATCGTCAAAGATCATGCCGTCTTCTTTAAGCATTAAGCCATAGCGACACTTGCCTGGGGCTAACTTTGTCCACGCGTTAGTGTAAACACGGTTAAGGAACTCACGGGCATCCTTACCTTGAATGTCGATCTTGCCCAGCGTAGAAGCATCTAGCATGCCCACACTGTTACGTACTGCCAAACATTCCCGATTAAGGGTTTGCTGCATGGTTTCACCAGCTTGTGGGAAGTACCAAGGGCGCTTCCACTGACCTACGTTCTCAAATTCTGCGCCATTAGCCAAGTGCCATGGGTGCATAGCTGTATGACGGGCTGGGTCTAACAACACACCAATATCTCGGCCGCCCATGGCGCCAAAGGTAACTGGCGTGTATGCAGGGCGGAAAATGGTAGTGCCTGTTTCAGCAATAGACTTGTTTAAAGTCTTAGCCACGATAGCCATGCCGTTAACGTTACCTGTTTTACCTTGATCAGTACCAAAGCCCATGGCAGTGTAGCGTTTTACATGCTCAATAGATTGGAAGCCTTCACGAGCGGCTATCTCTATGCCAGCAGCAGTAACGTCGTTTTGGAAATCAACAAACTGCTTAGGTGCTCGGCTCACAGGCTTAGTGTGAGGTACTAGATAAAGAGCTTGTGCAACGCCTTCCGACTCATCACCACAATCAAATACTTGGGCAGATTCTGTACCAGATGCAGCAGCACCGGCTTGAACACCAGCATTTAATGCTTGTGATAAACGGTATTCACCAGCAATAGCACCAGCAAGGTGTTGATTTTGAATAGTTGGGCCAGGTACAAAACCTGCAACGTCTTCTTTCCATACTGGGCGGCTACCAGTGTGGCAGCTTAAGTGAACCACAGGGCTCCAACCCCCAGCAACAGCGATTAAATCACAGCTTAGAGTTTTGCTTGCGCCGATTACCTTGTCGCCAGCTTCATCTAAAGGAGCAACAATAGCACCAGACACTTTTTTGCTGCCTTGGGCTTCAATTACACCATGGCCTACCATCACTTGAATGCCAGCAGCTTTAGCCGCTTGCACGAGACGGCCATCTGGCGCATGTCGTGAATCTACTACAGCTACAACTGTGCGACCTGCAGCTTGAATGTCTAGCGCAGTTTGGTAGCCAGAGTCATTGGTTGTCATTACTACACAACGTTGGCCTGGAACTACGGCATAACGGTTAATGTAAGTAGACACAGAGTTAGCTAGCATAATGCCAGGTAGATCGTTGTTACCAAAAACTAACGGACGCTCAATAGCTCCCGTAGCCAATATCACTTGATGGGCACGAATACGATGAAGACGCTGGCGGGTGCCTGTTAGGGCTACTGGGCCTAGGTGATCGGTACGACGTTCAAGTGCACACACAAAGTTGTGATCGTAGTATCCAAATGCTGTGGTGCGTGGCATAACTGTTACGTTACTCATGCCAACTAGCTCACTTGTGGCTTGGTCTGCCCAAGTAGCAGCATCTACACCATCAATGGTTTGGTTGTTGGCAAGCAAGGTACCACCAAATTCGTTTTGCTCGTCTACAATGAGTACGCGCTTGCCGCTACGGCCAGCTTCTAATGCAGCTGTTAAACCAGCAGGGCCTGCACCCACTACCATTACGTCACAATGAACGTTAACTTTGTCGTAGGTATCTGGGTCTGGATCAAGAGATAACTTACCAAACCCTGCGGCTTTACGAATTAGCTTTTCGTAAGTCATCCACATTTTCTGTGGAGCCATAAAAGTTTTGTAGTAAAAACCAGGGGGCATCATCTTGCCACCAATTTTACCAACCCACTCCATGATGTCGAATTCAGCATTGGGCCAACCATTAGTGCTGGTGGCTGTTAATCCGTTGAACAACTCAACTTGTGTTGCTCGTGGGTTAGGAATAGTTTGATTGCCTTTGTGTAACTGCATCAAGGCATTAGGCTCTTCAGCGCCATGGCCTAAGATGCCACGTGCACGGCTGTATTTAAAACTACGGCCTACAATACTAACGCCGTTTGCCAACATAGCAGACGCTAAAGTATCGCCGTCAAAACCTTGAAAGGTTTTGCCATTAAAGGTAAAGCTCATTGGCTTAGAGCGATCTATACGACCGCCTGTTGCTAAGCGATTAACTTGGCTCATGACACCTCTCCTTGCAAGGCTGTTAAAGCATCGGCGGCTATGGTTTTCGCAGTTACAGTCGGCAACTCGCCCATTTTATAAGTCTCATGAATTTGGTAGCTATTGGTGTCACGCGTTGCGTTAAAGTAACGACGGCAGCCAGCCGCGTGATACCACATTTCGTGGTGGATACCACGTGGGTTAGTGCGGAAGAAAATATAGTTGGCCCAAGCATCATCAGAAATAGATGCTGGATCTTTTGGACGCTCGATATGTGCTTCACCAGTGTAGGAATATTCTTCCTCTTCACGGATTTCTTCACAATAAGGGCAGTAAATATGATGCATGGTTAAGTCTCCTTATTATCAAAAATTAGTGAGCAACACCGGCAGCGCCGTGTTCGTCAATTAAGTGGCCAGTACTAAAGCGGTCAATACTAAAAGGTGCTGCAAGAGGATGCGCTTCATCGTGAGCTAAGGTGTGAGCAAACACATGGCCAGAACCTGGGGTAGCCTTAAAGCCACCTGTGCCCCAACCGCAGTTGAAGAACAAACCTTTGATACTAGTTTTAGAGATGATAGGACACGCATCTGGGCAGGTATCTACAACACCACCCCAAGCACGGTTCATACGTACCCGACTAAACATTGGAAATAACTCACAAATTGCAGATAACGTATGCTCTACCACATTGAAACTACCGCGTTGACCATAACCGTTGTAAGAGTCTGTACCGGCACCAATTACCAAGTCACCTTTGTCAGATTGACTCACATAAGCGTGTACCGCGTTAGACATAACAACCGTATCAAGAATAGGCTTAATAGGCTCAGACACTAGCGCTTGTAGTGGACGCGATTCAATCGGTAGACGTAGGCCTACCATCGCTGCCATTACACCCGAATTACCAGCAGTAACACAAGCTACCTTTTTGGCTCCAATAAAGCCTAGGGTCGTTTTAACACCTACTACAGCACCTTCTTCTGTAACAATGTCTACAACTTCACATTGTTGAATAAGGTCTACACCAAAGCTGTCTGCACCACGAGCAAAACCCCACGCCACAGCGTCATGTCGAGCAACCCCAGCAGTAGCCTGCCAAGATGCACCCAACACTGGGTAACGAATGTCTTGAGAATCGTTAATGATAGGCACTATTTCTTTAACTCCTGCAGTATCTAATACTACACCGTCGATACCATTCAAACGGTTGGCGTTAACGCGGCGTTCAATGTCGCGCATGTCTTGCAAGGTGTGACCTAAGTTCAAAACACCACGCTGACTAAACATCACGTTGTAGTTTAAATCTTGGCTTAAATCTTTCCACAGGTCTAATGAGTGGTCATAAAGCTTAGACGCTTCGTCCCACAAGTAGTTAGAGCGTACAATGGTAGTGTTACGCGCTGTGTTACCACCACCTAAGTAGCCTTTTTCCACTACAGCAACGTTAGTAATTCCGTGTACTTTTGCCAAATAGTAGGCTGTAGCCAGACCATGACCACCACCACCAACGATGATTACATCGTATTCTTTTTTAGGCTGCGGGCTGCGCCATGCAGCCTGCCAGTTTTCATGGTGGCTAAGGGAGTGTTTAAAAAGGCTAAAGCCTGAGTATTTTTTCATTGTGTCATCCACGTGTTTCGGTGCAATGCTGCAGTGAGTCTTATGTTCGCTGCACACATTGTGCTAAAAGCCAGCCTTAGGCTCTTATTCAATTGCGACCCAAATAGAAGTATGCGGATAAAGCCCTGGTCTAATCCCCAAAATGTGGCCTACACCAAGCCACATAAGGCTAAAAATGAAGTACAATCCATCCATATTACGCACTACCTTAGACCATAAACGCAGGCCATAAACGCAGG
>Ga0114995_10000645_pt1 | contig 24348 bp, 21 predicted proteins | sample ArcticOcean_MG_C_11_FD_87038 | JGI IMG/M metagenome (GOLD analysis project Ga0114995, IMG submission 87038) | Marine microbial communities from western Arctic Ocean - ArcticOcean_MG_CB2_154 | ecosystem: Environmental > Aquatic > Marine > Oceanic | place: Arctic Ocean: Canada Basin | collected... | reverse complement strand
GGGTTGGCACAAAATTCAAGTGATTCACTGCGCCCTTGTAACTACTGTTATTCAGGGTAAAATGCGCGCTTACTAAATTTAAATCATGTGGCCCCTGGTATGGGTCACCACTGAAAAGGAAAGATCTATGCCCTCAATTACCCTGCCTGATGGTTCCCAACGCGTTTTTGATAACCCCGTGTCTGTCGCAGAAGTGGCTGCTGATATCGGTGCTGGTTTAGCCAAAGCGACTCTTGCAGGGGTCGTTAATGGTGAGGTGGTCGATGCCTCTTATGTCATGACAGGCGATGCGACCTTGGCGATTGTCACTGATCGTTCGGATGAGGCGTTGGATATTATTCGTCACTCGTCCGCGCACTTGCTGGCGATGGCCGTTAAGTCGTTATTTCCCTCCGCTCAGGTGACGATAGGGCCGGTGATTGAAGACGGCTTTTATTATGATTTTGCCTTTGAGCGCGCCTTTAGCCCAGAGGATCTAGAGGCTATTGAAGCGCGCATGACTGAGTTAGTTCAGGCCGATCACAGTATTGTCCGAGAAGAATGGGATCGAGACGAAGCGGTTGAGTTCTTTAAAGGTATAGGTGAGGTCTACAAAGCTGAGATTATTGCGAGCATTCCTGCAGGTGAGCCTATTGGTCTCTACCGCCAGGGTGATTTTATCGATCTCTGCCGTGGCCCTCATGTGCCCTCTACAGCAAAACTGCCTGCCTTTAAGCTGACGAAAGTGGCCGGAGCCTATTGGCGTGGCGATAGCGACAATGAGATGTTGCAGCGGATCTATGGTACGGCCTGGGCTAGTAAGAAAGAGCTCAAGGCCTATATCAACCGCATCGCCGAGGCTGAGAAGCGTGACCACCGTAAAATCAACAAAAAACTTGATCTGTTTCATATGCAGGAAGAGGCGCCAGGTTCGATCTTTTGGCATCCCAAGGGTTGGAGTATCTACAACACCATTGAGAGCTATATGCGCGTCAAGCAGCGCGAGCAAGGCTATCAGGAAATTAAAACGCCTCAGATTGTTGACTTTAGTCTGTGGGAGAAATCTGGTCATGCCGATAAGTTCGGTGATGACATGTTTACTCTGCAAACCGAAGACCGCAATTATGCGGTTAAGCCGATGAACTGTCCCTGTCATGTGCAGGTGTTTAATCAGGGCTTAAAAAGCTACCGAGACCTGCCTTTGCGGTTGGCAGAATTCGGCTCATGTCACCGTAACGAGCCCTCGGGTTCGCTACACGGTATTATGCGCGTGCGCTCGTTTACTCAAGATGACGCACATATTTTCTGTACCGAAGAACAGATTCAGCCGGAAGTAGCCCAATTTATTGATTTTCTCCACCAGGTCTATACGGACTTCGGTTTCGACGAGATTATCTATCGGCTGTCCACGCGTCCGCCGAGTCGTGTCGGCTCAGATGAAGATTGGGACCGTGCAGAGAATGCGTTGGCAGATGCACTAGATGCCAAAGGTCTCCCTTGGCAAGAGCTGCCCGGTGAGGGCGCTTTTTATGGGCCAAAAATTGAGTTCTCGCTAAAAGATTGCATCGGTCGCGTCTGGCAATTGGGGACAGTGCAGGTAGATTTTTCAATGCCGGGTCGTCTCGATGCGCAGTATGTTGCTGAAGATGGTAGTCGTCAGGTTCCGGTGATGTTACACCGAGCCATATTGGGTTCATTTGAGCGTTTTATCGGGATTTTGATCGAAAACTACGAGGGCGCATTTCCGTTCTGGTTGGCACCCGAACAGGCGGTTGTCATGAATATTACCGACTCTCAGGCCGATTATGTGCAAGAAGTGACTAAATCATTGCAAAATAATGGCTTTAGAGTGATTTGTGACTTGAGAAACGAGAAGATCGGCTTTAAAATCCGCGGTCATTCTATGCAACGAGTGCCTTACATTCTCGTTGTTGGTGATAAAGAAAAAGAATCGCGCACGGTAGCGGTCCGAAATCGGGATGGAAAAGACCTTGGCAGCCTGTCACTAGATCAGGTTTTAGCTATGTTTTCCCAAGAATCGGAACAACGCGGGCGTATTTTTGACACAGAAACGGAGTAGCTTATTAAAAAAGACAGCAAGCGGGCGCGTCTTAATGACGATATTACGTCCACTGAAGTGAGATTGGTCGCGTCAGATGGTAGCCAGGTAGGTGTTGTTAGCATCACCGAAGCGATATCAGCGGCTCAGAAAGAGACGCTCGATCTAGTGGAAATTTCCCCTGATGCGGAGCCTCCAGTCTGTAAAATAATGGATTATGGCAAACACGTCTTTGATATTAAGAAAAAGGTTGCCCTGCAAAAGAAGAAGCAGAAGCAGACTCAAGTTAAAGAGATGAAATTTCGTCCAGGAACCGACCAAGGCGATTACGACATTAAGTTACGTAATCTGACCCGCTTCTTGGAAAATGGTGACAAGGCTAAGGTTACGTTGCGCTTTCGTGGACGTGAAATGGCCCATCAGCAACTCGGTATGGATATGATGAAGCGTATTGAGGCAGATTTATTAGAACTGGCTCAAGTTGAGCAGCATCCAAAGATGGAAGGTCGGCAGATGATTATGGTGCTGGCGGCACGAAGTAAAAAGAAGTAGGTAGAACGTAAGATGCACAAAAAGTAGCACCAGCAACAGGATGTATATAGCGCGACCCGCGCTCAGCCAAACGTTTTTGGCAGGCTGTCCGGGCGTCTCTTGTTGATTTTATAAACCTCTCAATAGTGGAGAACAGCAATGCCAAAAGCAAAAGTACATAGTGGAGCGGCAAAACGCTTCAAGAAAACGGCTTCAGGTTATAAGCACAAGCACCAGCACAAGAGCCATATTCTTACCAAAATGACTACTAAGCGCAAGCGTCAACTTCGTGGTACCAGCATTCTGAATGCTGCGGATAAACCCCGTGTCGATCGCATGTTGCGAAACGTTTAAGTCACTTAACTAAATTTTGGTAGGAGCATAATATGCCTAGAGTAAAACGCGGTGTCGAAGCGAATCGCCGACACAAGAAAATATTAAAGCAAGCAAAGGGTTATTACGGAGCGCGCAGTCGCGTCTATCGTGTAGCTGTTCAGGCAGTGACTAAAGCTAAGCAGTATGCTTATCGTGACCGTCGTGTAAAGAAGCGCACCTTCCGCAGACTTTGGATAGCCCGAATCAATGCACAGTCACGTGTAGAGGGTTTGAGTTATAGCCGTCTAATCAACGGATTGAGCAAGGCAGGCATCGTGCTTGACCGTCGAGTACTTGCCGACTTGGCAGTCCATGACAAGCCGGCATTTGGTGCGGTCGTCAACCATGCCAAAGCCGCCCTTGCTTAAGCAGGACCTTGATTAGAATATAGGGTTAGTTAAGAGCTTTGACTGTTTGCAGTTTGCAGGTAATGACAAAGCTAATCGAATAGGGAAGGGGCTATGGCTCTTTCCCTATTTTTTTATCAGTAATAAGATAGCTAACACAGAGTGATGTGGTGACCGATAATGATTGAACTGGAACAGATTGCTAACGAAGCCAAAGCCTCCATCGCAGCCGCGACCGAGTTGTCGGTGTTGGACGATTTGCGTGTTGAATACCTAGGTAAAAAAGGTCGCCTCACAGGACTGCTTAAAGGCTTGGGAGCGCTATCTAACGAAGAGAGACCTGCTGCAGGAGCCAAGATCAACGAGGTTAAGCAGATATTACAGGCACAGATTAATCAGCAAAAAGAGCGCATGGAGAGTGCTGCGCTCAATGCCAAGTTGGTCGGTGAGACTATTGATGTGACCCTGCCGGGCCGCGGTGAAGAGATGGGTGGGTTGCACCCAGTGACTCGCACCATGGAGCGTATTGAAGCATTCTTTACCCGCATTGGTTACGATGTTGAAACTGGCCCTGAAATCGAAGATGACTACCACAATTTCGAAGCGCTCAACATTCCGAGCCATCATCCGGCGCGAGCCATGCATGATACTTTTTATATCGATCCCACCACCGTACTGCGCACCCACACCTCCCCTGTACAGGTGAGGACCATGGAAAAGCAGCCGCCGCCGATTCGCATTATTTGTCCAGGTCGCGTCTATCGCTGTGACTCAGATATTACTCACACCCCAATGTTCCATCAGGTTGAGGGTTTGGTCGTCGATAAAAACATCAGCTTTGCTGACCTCAAAGGCGTGATTGATCAGTTTCTCAAAGCCTTTTTTGAGGCTGACTTGCCGGTGCGTTTTAGACCCTCATATTTTCCGTTCACTGAGCCATCTGCCGAGGTTGATATTCAGTGCACCAATTGCGGCGGTGAAGGGTGTCGCGTTTGTAGTCAGACGGGTTGGTTAGAGGTTATGGGCTGCGGAATGGTGCATCCTAATGTATTTGAAAGCTGTAATATAGATACCGACCAGTACACCGGTTTTGCCTTTGGTATGGGGGTCGAGCGCCTTGCCATGCTGCGCTATGGCGTCAATGATTTGCGATTGTTTTTTGAAAATGATCTGCGTTTCCTTAAACAATTTTAAACTGGGGTAACCTATGAAATTCAGTGAATCCTGGTTGCGAGAATCAGTCGATACAGCGATTACAACCGACGATTTAGTGGCTCAGGTCACGATGGCGGGTCTTGAAATCGATGCTGTGGAACCTGCAGCGCCGAGTATTTCAGGCGTGGTAGTCGGTGAAATTACCTCGGTAGAGCAGCACCCAGACGCGGACAAGCTGCGCGTCTGTCAGGTTGCCAGTGGCGGTGAAGTGGTGCAGGTTGTCTGTGGCGCACCTAATGCCCGGGTTGGTATTAAAGTGCCTTTTGCCACCGTGGGCGCCAAACTGCCTGGGGACTTCGGTATTAAAAAAGCGAAGCTGCGCGGTGTTGAATCTTTCGGCATGCTCTGCGCGCAAGCTGAGCTCCAGTTGGGCGATGATGACAGTGGCCTCTGGGAGCTGCCTGTCGATGCGCCTGTGGGCGTCGATCTTGTTCAGTATCTAGACCTTGATGATAATATTATTGATGTTGATTTGACGCCTAACAGAGGCGACTGCCTAAGCATTCGAGGTTTAGCTCGAGAAGTAGGGGTTCTCAATCAGGCTGCCGTCACAGAGCAAGCCTGCGCGCCTGTCGAAGCGGCGATTCACGATGCAGTCGAGATAACCTTAGAGGCTCCAAACGCCTGTGCGCGCTATGTGGGCCGGATTATTAGAGGTCTTGATCTGAGTCAGCCAACACCCCAGTGGATGCAGGAAAAATTGCGTCGCAGTGGTGTCCGCAGTCTGGGTCCTGCGGTTGATGTGACTAACTATGTACTGCTAGAGTTAGGCCAACCGATGCACGCCTTTGATCTCGCCAAGATAGACGGCGGCATAGTCGTGCGTATGGGGCGCGACGAGGCCTTAACACTGCTAGACGGGTCTGAGGTGGTTGTGGCAACGGATACCCTAGTCATTGCCGATCAAAGCAAGGCGCTAGCCATGGCGGGTATTATGGGTGGCGATAAATCGGCTGTTGGTGATGACACGACCGATATACTGTTTGAAAGCGCCTGGTTTAATCCCCTCGCGATTGCGGGCAAGGCGCGTAATTACGGCAAACACACGGATTCGTCCCACCGCTTTGAGCGTGGCGTTGATTCTCAGTTGCAGGTTGCCGCTATTGAGCGTGCCACGGCGTTGATGCTGGAAATCTGTGGTGGTAAAGCAGGTCCTGTCCGGGTTGAAGAGTCCGTCGAACATCTCCCCAAGCCCGCGACCATTAACTTGCGTGATCAGAAGCTTCTGCAGCAACTGGGTGTTGCCATTCCAGCTGCGGAGGTCGACGATATGTTGCTCCGTCTCGGCCTCATGTTAGTCGAGCGCAATAATACCGGCTCAACGTGGGTGGCACCTAGCTGGCGTTTTGACATACATATTGAACAGGATTTGGTTGAAGAGGTGGCGCGTATCTATGGCTACAACAAACTGCCTACGTCGACGCCGACTATGGCCCTGGCCTTAGAGGCCAAGCCTGAAACTATTCAGGGTCTGGCTGCCTTTAGACATAATCTAGTCGCGAAAGGTTACCAGGAGGTCGTTACCTATAGCTTTGTTGATCCTGCGCTACAAAAAATGGTTGATCCTGGTCTGATGCCGGTGGCGCTGGCCAATCCCATATCCGCGGATATGGCAGTGATGCGCACCAGTCTTTGGTCAGGGTTACTGCAAACGGCCGTTTACAACCTTAACCGCCAGCAGAGTCGCGTACGCATCTTTGAGGCCGGACAATGCTTTGTTCCCGCTAGCGACGGACAGACTGGCGCGGTATTAGGTCTCGCTCAGAACATGGCTCTTGCCGGATTAATTTGCGGCGCTCGGACATCAACCGGTTGGACGGCAAATAAAGACAAAGTCGATTTCTATGATATTAAGGGTGATCTGGAGTCATTGTTAGGGATTACCGGACTAGCCGCTGAGTTTACATTTGACGCCGGCATACATCCGGCACTGCATCCCGGACAGAGCGCAGCGCTGTCACGCAATGGTCTGCAGGTCGGTTGGGTAGGGCAGTTACATCCAAAAATACAGGCTGATCAGGGTATCAATACCCCAGTTTATCTGTTTCAGGTCGATGTCGAAAAAATAGCGAAAAGTAAGCTTCCAAAACATAAGGAAGTCAGCAAATTTCCAGAAGTTAGCCGTGATTTAGCGTTTTTTGTCGACAATGTTGTCACCTCTTCTGAACTCATTTCTGCTGCCAAAGCGGTCGCAGGTGAGCAGCTAATACATTTAAAGTTGTTTGATGTGTATCAGAGCAAAGACATTGAAAATAAAGGAAAAAGTATTGCTCTGGGCTTGACGTTTCAGCACAGTTCGCGCACTCTTAACGACGAAGAGATTAATCAAGCAATAGATCGAGTAGTTGTAGAGCTCGGTAATAAGTATAAGGCTGAACTCAGGGGCTGACGATTGTCAGGTCCTACACAGAGTCTGAATGCAGGTGTTAGAACATGGGTGCGTTAACAAAAGCCGATCTGGCAGAAATGTTGTTCGAGGAACTTGGGCTCAATAAACGAGAAGCCAAGGAAATCGTTGAGATGTTTTATAGTGAAATCTGTACTGCCCTAGAAGGTAATGACCAGGTGAAGCTCTCAGGATTTGGTAATTTCGAGCTTCGCGACAAAAAGAGTCGACCGGGTAGGAATCCTAAAACCGGTGAAGAGATACCGATATCTGCGCGCCGGGTAGTCACCTTCAAATCTGGCCAAAAATTAAAAGCACTAGTAGAAAACTATGCTGGAACCAAGTAACAATAACCAACTTCCCACCATCCCGGGAAAGCGCTATTTCACCATCGGTGAGGTTAGTGAACTCTGTGGCGTGAAGCCACATGTTTTGCGTTATTGGGAGCAAGAATTCCCCAGTCTCAGTCCGGTAAAGCGCCGTGGCAATCGCCGGTATTATCAGCGTATGGACGTCGTGTTAATTCGTCAAATCCGATCACTGCTGTATGAAGAAGGGTTTACGATTGGCGGTGCGCGTCAGCGGCTTGAGGGCGAGTCAAAGAAAGAACTGACACCGCACAAGCAATTATTGGATCAAACTATCGCTGAGTTAGAAGAGGTTTTGGCGGCGCTGACTGACCAATAAACAGTGCTGATTACTGCCTGATATCAATAAGGCCCGGCCGACAAGAAATATCTCCTAATACGTTAGGTGTTGCAGTCAATTTACTGGCTGGTTCGGTACTGAACAAGCCCCGACATACCGCGGCTAAAACAATCCGGCTCCGAACAGCAGCGTGGTAACAATAAGTCATCCCCCGCTATCACTATTAACTTAATGCCCTGCAATTGCTGTCTGAGAGCTAGCCTTTGAATGCGCTACTATAGGGGCAGGATCGTTTGCTGGGGCCATAGATAGCCATTACAATTAGATGAGTGGCCCTGTCTACAGACTATCTGATTCGAGGCAGCTTGTTGACACAATAGCGCGCTTAGCAAGGAACAATGGTTCTGCTTGGTTTAGAACCGATTATTTTTGTGGGTTGTCTTTTCTTCATTCTATCTATGGGCTAATGGTCGGTTTCGCTATCATTGGTATGTCGCGCGTGCAAAATAGTGACGATTTTGCCACCGCTCGTGCAGGCTATGGTCCTGTCTTTCTAGCTCTGGCCATGACCGCGACCGCAGCCTCAGGTGCGGCCCATCTCGGCTTGCCTGCTCTTGCATATTCCGCGGGAATATCCTCGCTATGGGTGCTGCTGTAACCCCTCGGAATCTCTGTAGGTGTCTGGGTGACTATAGTCTCTATCCGGCGAGGAGGTGAGGCATTTGGGTCGAGGACAATTCCTGAATACCTCGGCGATAGCTATAGATCAGACGCTTTTAGGCTGCAGTCGCAGTCGATTAATCTCTAGGCCTGTACGACTCTCGCACTGGCCTGTGGTGTTATTGCTATGACGCTGGTGTCGCTGTTCACAGAGAAGCTAAATCAAGGCCACTTAAAACAGGTTTTTGCTGATTAGCCGTTATCAGAGTCAACGGCATGATAAAAGGCACACATGGTTTACAAAGGTCGTATAAACTGACCCGCGAAATCGCGAAATCTGGTCAATCTAATGGTTAGGCTGGGTTCAGCCGCTGAGTGAGCATCAATTATGAAATACTGGCGCCCCCTTTACCCTTTCCTGCTTGGGTTGGTTTTTATCTTAGGGACTAACACATTTAACGATCTAGCTCTTCTCAACAGCTTGGGGCAGATTGTGCTGTTTACTCTAGTGGTTTGCATACCGATTTGGCGCACAGGTCGCATGAGTTATGTGGATATTGGTTGGCCCTGGGGTCTAGTCTTGATGGGTGTCATCAGCCTGTACTTCAGTGAAGGGTATTGGCTGCGCTCTCTCGTTGTCAGTACAGTGATGATTTTGATTGGACTCCGTATGGGCCTAGGAGCATTGAAAATGTGGCGTCTGGGGCTATTGAATAAAGAATTTCCGCGGTATCAATATCAACGCCTAGTCTGGGAAAAAGAGGGTAAAACGAATACGGCATTAGCGTTGCAGGTAGACGCTATTGCTCAGGGCTTGGCCAACGCCTCATTTTTGGTGTTCCCCCTCTTTATAGTTGCCTCAAATAGCAATCCATACTTCTCAGTATTAGAGATCGTGGGGCTGGTCATATGGGCACTGGCGTTTGCGATGGAATCTGTGGCCGACCTGCAAAAGGCAAGTTTTCTTAAAGCCATGAAAAAAGCGGGGAAGCAACGCCAAGTTTGCAATGTCGGACTTTGGCAGTACTGCCGGCATCCCAACTATTTTGCCGAATGGATGGTATGGAATGGTCTAGTAATCGCTGCGATTCCATCGTGGCTGTCGCTAAGAGGGCTAGAAACTGATCCAGTGTGGTATCTACTAGGATTAGGGCTGCTAATGGCCTCCGGCTTTATGTATGCCTCCTTAGTCTACATCACAGGCGCAGTACCATCGGAGTATTATTCCGCGCAGAAGCGACCGGGCTATACTGACTACCAAAAGCAGACCAATCGTTTTTTTCCTGGGCCCAGAAAAGATTGCTCGCCACATAGCTAATCAAACATTATTGATACTGAGTGCTAGGTAATGATGGCAAGACCCTGATGGGATAGGTTTCTGGTTTAGGCATTAATCACGCCGAGCACCATCGATTGTTCTGCGATGTGACGTTCCTACACTTACCTAAACATTGACCTTTTTCCCATGCACTAACGCGTAGACCACCGGTATGGATACCAGTGACAGTATTGAGCATATTGCTAATCCACCCATGATAGTGACTGCCATGGACTGAAAAAACACGTCCGTTAGCAGCGGTGCCATGCCTGCGACTGTGGTCATGGCGGCTAACATAATAGGCCTAAAGCGTGACACGCAGCTAGAGATGATGGTCGACCGATCGAGGGCTCCTGCCGTTGTTCGGCGATCGATTTCACCGATCATAACGATCGCATTTTTCAGCAGCATACCAATCAAGCCAATGAGACCCAGCAGTGCCGGAAAGTTGAAAGGTAACTGGGTGATCAGCAGAGCACTGAGTACTCCCATTGGCAGCAGCGGCAGGCAGCTCCAAGCAACGATGGTCTGCCTGATACGTCCAAAAATAACCAGCGTTGTGATCACCATGACCAGTAGTGCTAGCGGGAATTTGGTGCCCAAAGACTCATTGGCGACTTGATTAGCTTCGTATTCCCCCCCCCATGTCAGCGTATATCCCTCGGGTAGTTCTATGGCCTCAATATCGGCACGAACGAGGGTCAAGGCCTTGGCTGCAGTGCTGCCGTGAGCTGGGTTCGCCTGGGCAGTCAGGGCGCGGCTGCGGCTGCGGCGAATAATGGTTGCGTCCTCAGTAATTAGTGTAGGTTCAGTTATCACGTGACGCAGCGGTATGTATTTTTGTTGACCTCGACTCCAGACATGGCCATCAAGGAGCTGGTGCTGCCCGGGCTTGAGCTGGCTGCGCGCAATAATAGGCACCTGTTTGTCACTGTCGCGCAGCACGGCAACGAGCGAGCCCGTGGTGACAAAGGCGAGAGCTTCGGCAATGTCCTGTCGGTCGACACCGCTCGCCTGCGCACGCTCGGCATCGATAGTTGGCGCTAACCCTAAGGTAGGTTGTCGCCAGTCGGAGCGAGTATCAATCAGATCCGCCTTCTGGTAAATCGTTAATGATTCCTGCGCTAAGGAACGCAGAATAACTGTATTATCGCCCGAGAATCGGGCTTCTAGTTTCCATGCACCACCTGGGGTCATTTCGGCACGTCGAACCATGACATCTAAGTCGAGTTCGCCGGCTAACAGTTGCCGACTAAATTGCACTAGCTCGTCGACATCTTCGACACTGGCAGCGCGGATGGCAAATTGGGCGTAGGCTTGATTTGGCCGTTCCGGGATCGTGACGACGGTAAAGCGGGATGCACCTCTGCCGACCCAAGCGGTAATATCGGTAATCTTGGCATGCTTGGCCAGTTTTGATTCGAGCTGTGCAGCTTTTTGTTCAGTGGCGTGAAGGTCGGTACCTTCAGGAAAGTAGAGGTCGACATAAAAGACTGGGGTCGGCAGATTGGGAAAGAATCCCTGTTTTAGCGAGCTAAAGCCCATCAGTCCTGTCAGCGCTATAACTAATAGCCCGACAAAACAAAGGCGTGCATTGTTTAAGGCCACGGACAGGCATTGCGAATAAAGCTTATATAACCAACCATTGTAAATCGTCGACTCCTCTTGGGGCGAGGTCGTTGGCCGCAACAAATGGATGCCCAGCGAAGGAATGAGGGTGACCGATAAAATCCAGCTAAGTAACAGCGATCCCCCAGCCACATAAAATAGCGAACCCATGAACTGTCCTGTGGAATCACTAGACAGACCAATGGGTGAAAACGCAGCCATACCGACGATGGTCGCACCGAGCAGAGGCAAGCGAGTATTGACGACTGTTTGAATCGCGGCTTCCCGGACAGTTTGGCCCCGCTGCATGCCTGTCACCATACCTTCGGCAACCACAATAGCATTGTCGACGAGCATACCCATCGAGATCATCAACGCAGCCAGGGAAATTCGATGGAGCTGAATGCCTGTGGCTGCCATGAACCCGATGGTGCCAAGGACAGTGACTAATAACACAGCGCCCACTAGCAGGCCAGCACGCCAACCAGTGAATAGGCAAAGCACCATAATGACCGTAAAAATCGACAGGGATAGATTGACCAAAAAGCGGCTGATGGTGCGATCGACGACGCGATGTTGCTCATACACAGGTTGAATATCCATGCCAACCGGTAGTGACTTTTTTAAGGCATAGATCTGCTGCTCAACAACTTTGCCCACGCTGACAACATTGGCCGAGGTGATGACAGACACGCCAAGGGTGAAGACTCGTTGGTTGTTGTGGCGGATGATAATCTTGGGCTGATCGGTTTCGACTCTAGAAATATCAGCCAAAGCACTTATCGGCAGCACAGAGGAGGAGCCGCTATGACCTACTAGAATCTTACCAAGCTGGTCTATATTGGTCTCTGGCATAGTGGGTGCGATACGCATTCGCCGATCGCCGTAGCGCAGTGACGAGGAGCCATAAAGTGCGGTCTCCGCGCGTATTTTATCAAAGAGTGCGTCACGGGAAATACCAAGCTGGATCAGTTGGGCATCATTAAAATCGAGGTAGACTCTCTCTTCTGGCAACCCATCAATCTGAACCTTGGCGACATGTTTGATCATCTGCAATCGACTCTGCAATAGTCGCGCCGCGTCGTGTAACTCCGCGATTGAATAGCCCTCGGGCATCGTCACTGCGTATAGAATGCCATAAACATCTGAAAAATCGTCCTCAACATGGGGTGTCTGGGCTTCGGGAGGCAGGCGCTCTGCTGCCTCCGAGACCCGGCGCCGAAGCTCGTCCCATATTTGCGGTGCCTGCTCTGCCGTAACCCAGCGATGCAACTCAACTTCAACCTCTGAATGCCCAGATACAGAGCGTGACTCCATGCGAGATATCCAGGGTAGCTCTCGCAGTGACAGTTCGATCTTCTCGCTGATCTCCTGCTCGACCTCAAGTGCTGAAGCACCCGGATACTGAGTCAGAATAAAGGCCTGTTTGATGGGGAAGGGAGGATCTTCTAGCCGCCCAATGTTTTCCAAGCCATACCAACCGCTTACCACACAGATAAGCGTCAGCAACCAAACATACAGCGGATTTTTTAGAGCGAATTCAGTCATGATTATGACTTCACCTGATCACTGGGCTATGTAACGGAAGAATCTTGTCACCTTCCCGAAGTGAGGAACCCCCTGCCGCGATCACCGTGTCGCCGTGAGTTAAGCCCGCGATAACGGGCACCCAGTCGGGTGAGGGTGTGCCTACGTCCACCGGTCTCTTGTTGACGGTGTAGTCTGGGGCTGAGGTAATCCAGACGAAGAAGCTGCCATCGACGTCTGCCTGCAGGGCGGCCGTTGGTACTAATGTTTGTTGCAAAGTAGGCGTTAGCTGTAAAACTATCTGTGCAGTCATACCTTGTAAAGGCTGCCAATGGGGGAGTTTATCGAGGATAAAGCGCGTCTCGAAGACTGGCATGCCCGGGCTTATCTGGGCATGCTGTTCGACCCATGTAAGTGGCCACTGGCGGTCTGGATGTGCGGTGAATCGTGCGTACGCTGAGTTAATACCCTGTTGGTTAATCGTTTCGAGCAAAATTTCCGGTAAATCGGTGACCAATTCGAGTGTGTCTGAACGGGTCAGTCGTGCAATCACATCGCCGGCAACCACGGCGCTGTAATTCTGTTTCAAACGTTGCAGTACAATGCCGTCAAAAGGTGCCAGTATTTGGCTGTCCCTAACAACCTCCTTGGCCTGCTCAAGATCAATACGCATAAGTTTATGTCGCGTACTCGCCTCATCGAATGTGGATTTGGAGACCATACCTCTGCCATAGAGTTTCTCCATCCTTGCCAGTTTTTGTGTGGCCAGACTGAGAGAGGTATTGGCATAATCTAGCGCCAGTTTATGTTCTCGGGCATCGAGTGCCGCGATCAACTCGCCTTTTTTAATCGATTGACCGGCACGAATTGGCAGGGATATGAGTTGGCCAGATACCTCGAATTTCAGATCGAGGCTGTCGCGGTTATCAACGCGAGCGAAAAGCTGATGCTCAATCGGTTTAACGGTATTTTTCACTGCATACAGTTTTGCCGGTCGCGCCATAGTTAGAATCGTCTGCACAGGAGAGGCTTCATTGCAGCCTATCAGTATCAGATAGAGGACCAAGCACAAAGACAATTTCATGAGACTAACGCTAAAAGACGAAGCCGCAACCTGTCTTTATCCGCGGATTCAAACTGATAGAGCCCCAAGGTTTCGAGTAGTTGGAGACCTTGCACGGCAAGTATTGCGGTTGTGCCAAGATCAGGATCGTTCGCACCTTGCGCCAGATGATCAAAGAGGATTGTAAAATACTCGCGGACAGGTTCTAACAGGGCAGGATTTTCGGCACCGCTAGCCAGTATTGCATTGGCGGTAGCGCGCTCGACCAGGGTTAGGGAAAATTCAGTATTAATCATTGCCTTCAACTGAGCGGTTTGGCCCTGTTGGGCTTTGCTCGACAGGAATAACGCCTTTCTAGTAGAGAGTAAGTCCTCAAGCATAGCCTCCAATAAAGCTTGCTTGTTGGCGTAATGATAGAGCAGGCCACCTTTTGATACGCCGGCATGCCGCGCGATAGCATCGATTGTCAAGTTTCCAGCGCCATGCTCTGCGACCAATACCTGTGCCGAACGACGAATACGCAGACGTGTCTTTTCAGCAGTGCTCATAAACAATTCCCTTAAACTAAACAGTCTGGACGGTACAGTATATCAAGTTTTATTTCGCTTATGGAAGGGCTCATTCAGTGGCTGTCGCTGAAAGGTCTACAAGCTGACCCAGTATGGTCTATGCTCGGGAGAGAGTTTCGGCTAGCAACGGACTTTCGCTTGTCTTTTTGGTCTGAACAACGAGTGGGGTCACATCGAAATCTTACTTCTCACAGCGGCGACTGGGCTGTACCGACTACCAAAAGCAGATCAAGCATTTCTCCTAGCCCCAGAAAAGGTCAATAAAGATACCGCTGCGATGCTCTAGATTACTCGGTCTTGGAAAGTTAGCTCTTGACTGTGAAAACGATGCTGCCCCTTTTATAGAAGATTCTCGCTAATACATGGTGCTGTTAATATTAAACACACATTGAAGCTATCCAGTTGTTAGGTAAATGTTGTTTATGGTTCTCTATTAATGAATTTACCTAAAAAAATTTCAACTCATAAAGTTGTTATTTAAAAACGTTCCCTGATATACATGAGCATTGGCGAAGGTATATTTGCCTTCGCCCATTCTTTTACCATCAACAAAATCACCGTGATAGGTGGCTCCACTAGAGTAAGTTGACTCTCCTTTCCCGCTTCTTATACCTTCGACCCAGTCTCCCTGATAGGATTCCTTATTGGCATATATGTACTTTCCTTGCCCTGTCCTTTCGCCCGCTATAAAGTCACCCTGATACATATCACCATTAGGATATATTGACTTTCCTTTGCCAGTTCGTGAGTCATTTAGCCAATCGCCCTGATACACATGTCCGTTGATGAATGTATATTTCCCTTTGCCTGTTCTTTTTCCATCTACAAAATCACCCTGATAAATCTCACCGTTGGTGAACGTATATTTCCCTTTGCCTGTTCTTGCGCCATCTACAAAATCACCCTGATAAAGATGCCCGTTGCTAAAGGTGTATTTCCCTTTTCCTGTTCTTTTTCCATCTACAAAATCACCCTGATAGTTCTCATCGTCAGAAAATCTATACGTTCCTTTCCCTGTTCTTTTACCATCTATAAAATTACCATGATAGACATGGCCGTTGGAAAATATATATCTCCCTTGCCCGGTCCTTTTGCCGTCCGCAAAGTCACCGGTAATGATGTCACCATTGGGAAATATATATCCCCCTGATTTCATGTCATCGGTTGTAGTTCGAAAATCTGAGGTGTGACTGGATTGAGTACCATCAGATCCTTTGGAAACAAAGAATGCTATTCGACCAAACCAAGCTTTTATAGAGGCTGTTGCTGTTAACTGACCCATAGAGACTTCCCATCACTGCTGACGGCATAAAACTACAATCGATATAAAGCCGCAATTTCGACCATCTTTATTCCGGATTTATACCGTATTAAATTGGCTGTTATCGAATAAGTATAAACAAATAAGCCCAAATTAACAGGGCTTTGAGGGCTTTAGCGGATGCTAATGGATTGATATGTGGTCGGGACGGCAGGATTTGAACCTGCGACCACTTGACCCCCAGTCAAGTGCGCTACCAGGCTGCGCTACGCCCCGATTTTGGTTGCGCAATGATACAGGCTAAGCCGTTATTTGCAATACCTTAGCCTGGTGTTAGTTGAATGTTCTGGCCGAGTTAGTGACGGCGTCGGTTAGTCGCGCGAATAATACGTTTGTAGCCAGGTGTCAATGTCCTGATAGACTTCGGCATGATTGGTTTCATTGAGCATTTCATGACGGCCTCCCTCGTAGAGCTTCAGATCAACCTGTTTGCTCCCTGCCTGCAGGAGCTCCTCTTTAAGCCTTATGACGCCTTTTCCCTGTTTGCCAACGGGATCTAAATTACCGGCAATCAGATAGACAGGCAAGTTAGAATCGAGCTGTGATAGTGCTTTTGGGCAGGTTAGCTCCGCTAGACCGGTCAAAAAGTCGTACCAGGACTGAGTACTAATGGGGCCGCCACACCAGGGGTCGGCGATGTAGCTATCGACGACACTGGGGTCGGAGGATAGCCAGTCTTTTGTGGTGCGATTAGGTTTAAATGCACGATTGAAGGTGCCGAAGGATAACTGTTCTAAAATAGGGCTCATGTTGCGTGGTCCCAGTCTGCGCCGCTCAATTCTGGCTATGGCTGCAGCGACTTTAAAGGCAGCGACTGAGTCGTAATTGGACGCTGACAATATTAAACCGCAAAGTTGACCATCGGTTTGCATGTTCAATTGCTTGCCGTAACGCTGACAAAAATGATTGGCCATGAAGGAGCCCATGCTGTGACCCAGAATAATCAGAGGCATTTTCTGACGTTTGGCGATGTGGGTGATCAGCTGCCATTGGTCATCAAGCATTTGGGTCCATCCATTATTGTCTGCAAAATGGTAGAGACTGTTTGCTGAGGACCCCGTGAGTCCGTGCCCGCGATGATCGCCTGCTGTGACCATAACTCCTCGTTTATTGAGAAACCCAGCCAAATCGGCATAGCGGGCACTGTGCTCAGCCATTCCATGCATAATATGTAACCAGCCGATGGGCTTAGCTGGGCGCCACTGACGATAATGATGTTCACCAACATCACCGCTGCTGAAGGTCAGTGTTTTCGTTACGCTTTTAGTCATACTCTACTGTCCTTTTGACTACCTGCTGCCGAATATTCTGCTGCCGTTCGGTTACCCTTGATACTACCATGCTAGAAAGAATTATCTCATAGACATTATTATAAGGGTCTGCCCGCGGCGGCATGCTGCTCGCCGCTGGGTCTATGGTATGCTCCCCAAATCGCTGATTAATTAGTTGTCTTGCTAGGACTTTCTGTGAATATTATTGTTTCCCTGATTTTTTTTATAATCGCCGTAATGCTGCCTTTTAAGCGACTGATGACCTTTTGGGCGGATTTTATGATGTCTTTGGGTCGCTGGCGTTCTCTCGTGATTTTTGATCTGATGATCGCTGTGCCCCTCGTACTCTTTTGCTACAGCATTGACGGTTGGTATTACTACGCTGCGCCGATAGCCATATTTGTCATAGCGGCATTGCTCTTGCTGCAGGGAGTTTACGTTGTTGTGGTCCGCACTGAGGTGTGCAAAAAACATCTGCAGCTGGTGTTAAGCCATTATTATAGTATTGCCATACCTCTGGCCATTGTCTGTCTGTGTTTGTCGATATTTATTTTAGGACGCTCATACATCGGCCCCATTGTGGATGTTTCAGATTGCGAGTCAGGTCGCCGGCTGTCTGTAGCCTGTGTGGTTACAAATCCTGAAGATATGGTGTTAACACCTGACCAGCAGTTTATTATTGTTTCTGAATTTGGTGGCATAGGGCTACTGGATGAGGTCGTCCCAGGTGATTTGGCTTTGGTGGACGCTAAAACTAAAACGCGCGTGCCATTACCTATTATTTATTCTGATAATACCTGGGGTGATGCTACATGTCAGAAGACTGTTAATAGCTCCTTTGGCCCTCATGGACTGGATCTAGTAAAACGTGCCGATGGTCGCTATCAGCTTGGCGTAGTCAATCATATGGGTGGTGAATCAGTCGAGATGTTTGAGTTGGTGGCCGTGGCTAAAGAGTCAGCAGAGCCTATGCCAATCAATCAGCCGGAGGCGAGTGCTGCTGATATTGCACCACGTAATCATTGGGGTTTGATCTGGCGGGGCTGTGTGGTCGCACCTAAGGTAAATTATCTTAACGATCTAAGTTTACTTAAAGATGGTAGCTTTTTTGTCTCGCACATGTATGCACATGGATTTTCGACTAATGACTTTTTAAAGGTGGCCTTGACTAAAGAGGACACTGGCTATGTATTGCACTGGGACCGGCAGAACGGCTTTAGTCAAGTCAATGGTACGGAAGGTGCGCAGCCCAATGGGGTGATCTATGACGAGACTCAAAGCCTACTCTATGTGGCGTTTAACCTAGGTGATAAGGTTCTGGCTATTGATGCGGGCAGTGGAGAGCTTTTACGTTCTTACAGTATTAATGGCCCTGATAATTTGGTGTTAGCCGGCGGTAATCTGTGGGTCACAGGGCTTAATCACCGAATTTTGGATGTTTTAAGGTGTAAATTCTTAAGTGCCTGCGGGCTCCCTTTTGCCGTAGTGCAACTGGATGCCAGCACCCTTAAGGAAATTGAACGATGGTCGTTTCATGGTGAGCCATTTGGGCTGCCTACAGTGGCATTGCCCCTAGGCAACCACGTATTACTAGGCTCTTTTCGGTCAGACAGACTCGCTTATTTTAATACCAGATTTGATCCATCTGTCGAATCGGAACTGGAACCCGACGTTGAATCTGAAAGGGAACTAGCAGATGACGTCGAGAATCAAGCAAAGGGCGAAACAGTAAAAGGAGCCGTAGAGGGAGAAGCTGGGGGCGGACCAGAACCAGGAGCAGCAGAAATAGAAGTGGAAGATCGTGTAGGGCTTGACCCTTTAACGCCCTGAACTCCATATAAAGCGGCAAGAGTCTGCTACTCAGATTGGTTATCAAAAGACCCACTACTGGCTTCATGTCATTGGCCAAAAAAATCCGAGTGCAGTTGCTCTGTACCCGGATAATCCTGCTCGTTGACCAAAGACCCTCTCGTGTTATGACTGAGGCATCTCTTGACCCCGACCAAATCGTGCGTAGATATCCGCTCGCTTGGAAGGCAATATATTCACTTTGCTAAGGTCGCCATTAATATGGGGTAGGGCCAAAACCCGCCTGTCCATTACTCGAAACCATAACCAGGGGATATAGGCCAATACAAACATACCGTAATAGCCGTTGGGCAGTTCTGGGATGTCATCAAAGTTACGCAGGCTCTGGTAGCGGCGCATTGGGCTAGCATGGTGGTCTGAGTGACGCTGAAGATGAAATAGGGCCAGATTACTCATGACATAGTTGGCATTCCAGGAGTGGTGCGGCTGGCAACGTTCGTAGCGGCCATCTCTATTTTTTGCGCGCAGCAGACCGTAGTGCTCAATGTAGTTAGCTGACGTCAGCTGAAACCAGGCCCAAACATTATGAACGGCTAAAAATGGCAACATAATCCAACCAAACAGATAGATCAATGTACCCTGTAGAACGGCACTCATCAGATAGGACTGCAGTATATTGTTGTGACGTGACCAGGTGGCTTTACCCTGCCTATTGAGCCGAGTTTTTTCCAGATTCCAGCCGCGGACAAAGGTCCCAGGTATTTCCCTCAGGGCAAAAGCATAGATCGATTCGCCCAGTTGTGAGCTCGCGGGATCTTCCGGCGTTGCTACAAGCACATGGTGGCCGCCATTGTGCTCGACGCAAAAATGCCCATAAGCCGGCACTGCCAACATCACCTTGGCAAACGTCTGCTCAATAACGGTTGGTTTGTGACCCAGTTCATGGGCGGTAGTGAGGCCTAAACCACTGTAGCCACCGGCAACAATAGCCAGCGCAAAGACGGTCCACAGACTGAGATCGTTGGTACCCACCACAAACGCTATTGTCCCTAGAACCAAAAAATGTAATGGCACTGTGACCATGGTGAGTATGCGGTAGTAATTGTCAGCTTCAAGCTGGGGCACCAACTCCTCTGGCGGATTATTTTCATCAGAGCCACTCAACCAATCTAGGATGGGGAACAGGACATAAGACAGAGGAATGGATAGAGCGAGGGTCCACTCGAGGCCAGTCTGATAATAAATGGCGACGCCCATCAGGGGAATCGCAGGGGTCAACACGGAGAACAGCCACTGATAGCGTTTTTTATCCGTATAGGAGATCAATCCTTTGTTGGGGTGCTGCAAAGTAAACGTAGCCATGAAGAATTCCTTTTATTTGGTTACTGGGCTTAACTTGCGGACATTGTAGTTGACAAACAATATAGTCAGGGTGTCAAATACCATCAACAAGTAGGTCAATTACGGTCAATCGTAGAGTCAAATATAGTCAATTTGGCAGTCATTTACCGTCATTTTATCGGCCTCCTGCTAAGGAGATGAGGGTATTTATATGCTTTATGTGTTACCTGTATTACTGAACCTACTCGCAGAGCAGGGTATAACCCGACGTCAGCTGTTAGAAAATAGTGGTTTGGAGGACTTAGATTTAACCGCGCCACACCAGTTAAGTGATCAGCAATCTGATGACATATGCAGTAGGGCGCTTGAGTTATCTGATGACAGCCTACTGGGCATGAAGCTAGGTGTCAGGTTGAATATGGTCTCCTTAGGCATACTGGGATATGCCCTAATGACCAGCGCAACTGTTGGTGACGCACTCAAGTTGTTATTGCGCTACAAGCGCGCGGTGTTGCCCGGTATGCGCATCGAGCTTATGCCCTGCGACGGCAGTATAGAGCTGCGTAGCAGTGCTGACCATTTGCCGCGGACACTAGAGCGCTTTTATCAGGACGCACTTTACGCCGGTGTTGTGACCAACCTAGGCGCGCTGACTAATAATCATGTACGAAAACCGATATTAGAGGTTAATTATCCGCTGCTTCAAGGCTTGCCCTTTTACCAGTCAATATTTGGCTTGGGTATTGAATTAAACGCAAGCCGGTACGGCCTTATCTTTGACAGCGAAAGCTTGGCTGTTGCCATATCTACCTCTGATCCACAGGCTCAGGATATTTTTAGGCGTGAGTGCGATCGTATTATTGCTATTGATAACCCAGTAGGAATGGTCAGTGAGCGGGTTAAGCAGGCGCTGCTAGGGGCTCAGTCAGACTTTCCATCCAGCGCGATGATCGCCAAACAGATGTACATGAGTGAAAGTACATTACAGCGTCGATTGGCTGCAGAAGGTGTGCGTTATCAGGAGTTACTAGATCAGGTGCGCCACAGACTCGCTATTGAATACTTGCAGGGAACGCAGTTGCCAATAGCCGAAATCACCCAGTTGTTGGGTTTCAGTAATCCCGCTAACTTTCGCCGAGCCTTTAAGCGATGGTCGGCAAAATCGCCCTCAGAAGTTCGTGAAAAGAGCACCTTATAGCAGTAGGACAATCGGGTTGGATAGCCCGATTCTAGCTAAGCACAGGGTGGACCATTGAGAAAATGGCAGACCCGAGGATATGCGGAATCAATTGATACCCGCAGTAACGAGGGTTACAAAATCCGCGTCGCTCCATTGGTTTGGTCCATCGGTACGATGTGCATTGGATCCTGTTCGCACGGTGTCAGTCCCTGTTCTTGTATAGTTGCTGTTACGTACAATCACTAAATCATGCTGCGGGAAAATGTAGATATGATTTTTATGGAAACCTGCAGCATAAAAATACCCCAGATCCGAATTGATCCACCACTGCAGGCCATAGCTCGCATCTGAGGACAGATTGACAGACACCGCGGTGGCCTTATCGACCCAGTCTTTGGAAACCACCTGCGTATCGGCCCATTTACCGTCTCGGGCGATAAGCAGTCCGAAGCGAGCAAAATCTCTACTGGTGGCGTCAATACAGCAATAGGTCAGCGCATGGCCCGCCTCATCAGTCCACCAGGTCGCCTCCATACCGATCTTGGAGAACAGATTTAGGTCCGCATAATTCAGTACATTTTGTCCGGTGGCGTTTTCTATGATGCCACTCAATAACATCGAGTCAGTATTTTGATAAACCCAATTATTGGTTCTTGGAGTGGTTTCAGGGGTTCTATTTAAGGCGTAGGCAAGCTGATCACCACCGATACCGCCTTCAACATACATCTCGGTATCGGCAACGTTGGCAGAGGCCAAGCCGAGACCTGAGCGCATTTCCAAAAGGGCCCTGACGGTAATCGCCTCTCTGTCAGTATTGACCCATTCTGGCAGGTAGTTCTCAGCTGGATCATCAATCGAGCTAATGTCGCCCTGATCAACAGCAATACCAATTAATGTGCTTGCAAAGGACTTGCCTGTTGACCAGCTGGTCGCCAAGGTATCGGCACTTTTCCCTACAGCATAGCGCTCACCGACGATAACACCGTGCCGAATAATCACGACACCCTGAGTAAAACGGTCTTCGATAAAAGCATAGTCTAAAGCCGCATCAATGCTAGCTTGGCTGATGCCAACCTCATCGGGTGCATAGACCTCCCAGTCGGCGCCTGGAAAAGTAGTGCTATCAGGTACCACGGGCACTTCACTGGGCGTACCAGCGCTTGGAGCAATCTCGGGGCTCGACGAACCGCCCCCACCGCCACAGGATGATACAAAAATTAACAAGCCGATCAGGGTAATATATTTCATAGTGTAGCTACTTGTTTAAGCTTTATAGCGTGACTATATCGTCTTTCGCTACTAAGTCCAAAGCCTTAAAGAGGTATCTGTTGGGCACCGTTGATACAAAAAATGCTCTGCGACGTAAGATATTCAAGTTTCTGACCATTAATGTGAGTATTACTCATTAAAAACTCTATGTCTGCCAGCTGTGCTGCTCAATGAAACACTCACCGGTGCTCTTAAGAACGGATGAAATTTCCCGCGTTATCGAGATGGCTTGGGAGGATCGCACACCGTTTGAGGCTATCGAGTCTCATTTCGGGCTTAACGAGTCTGCGGTCATAGCTCTAATGCGCCGCAGTATTAAAGCCCGTTCATTTCGCCTGTGGCGCGAGCGCGTGACAAGTCGCAAGACCAAGCATCTGGCTCTAAGGTCACCTGATATAAGTCGGGGCTATTGTCCGACACAGTACAAACGAGGCTAGTAACGATGAAATTTTTGGGTATCACAACGTTGGTGAGGCCGTTAGCTATTTGTGCGATTGCAATAGGTACCAACGCCTTTGCCGACGGTGATGGGGGTGACATTATGTTCGAAAACTTTGAGTCAAACCCGGAGCAGCGCTGGCGGTATGTTAGCGATCGGGTCATGGGAGGTGTTTCCACGGGAAAGGTAATATATGCTCAGCAAGAGGACATACACTACGCCCACATGACCGGCACCGTGAGTACTTTGAATAACGGTGGCTTTATCCAATTGCGAACTAACATTGCCAGAGGCTCGACAGCGCAGGTGGCTGGCATAACTTTACGTGTACGTGGCAAGCCGCAAAAGTACTTTGTTCATCTGCGCACGCGCGGTACAGTTTTGCCCTGGCAGTATTATCAGGCAGCTTTTGAGATCAGCGAGCAGTGGCAGACTGTCAGGTTGCCGCTTGACCAGTTTGCGCCCTCCGGCGACTGGCTAAGCCGGGCCATAAAGCCTGCGTCCATTCGGAGTATTGGTGTTGTGGCCTTTGGACGTGATCACACCGCGGATATCAAGATTGCCGAGGTTGGTTTTTTCGACTAGGGAGGCGGATCCGTAATTGACATAATCCCATGGTTCGTTAATGATCGACCGCTAGTCGTCATCATTAATAATTAATTTTCGATCAATGGGAGAATAGGTATGTCAGGCACAGGCGAACGCACCACAGAAGGTCGCGGCAAACTCTATAGCAGTATTTTGGATACGATAGGCAACACGCCGGTTGTCCAGGTTAAAAAATTAGTGCCAGACACTGTGCGCCTCTACGTCAAAGCTGAGTTCTTTAATCCCGCAGGGTCAGTCAAAGATCGCCTTGCCGTCAGTATTATTGAGGAGGCTGAGCGCAGTGGAGACCTTGCGCCTGGCCAGACTGTGATTGAGGCAACTAGTGGTAATACGGGTATTGGCTTAGCCATGGTCTGCGCAGCAAAGGGCTACCCCTTTATCGCCACTATGCCCACCAGCGTCTCCGTTGAACGCCGCAAACTTATGCGGTTCTTTGGTGCCAAGGTGATTCTAACACCCAAGGCAGACAAGGCTATGGGCTGTTATATCAAAGCGGTAGAACTGGCCGATGCAAATGGATGGTTTTTAGCGCGTCAGTTTGAGACTGACGCCAATGCCAAGATTCATGCAAACACCACCGCACGGGAAATCTTGGCAGACTTTGCCGGTGATCGACTCGATTACTGGGTAACCGGATACGGTACAGGCGGAACATTTTCAGGGGTCGCCAAGGTGCTTAGACAAGAGCGACCGGACACCAAGATCATCCTTAGCGAGCCGATCAATGCTCAGTTGCTTGATAGCGGTGTGGCGCAAGAGCGCAATGCTCTCGGCGCCCCCGCAAGCAGTCATCCGGCCTTTCAACCGCATCTAATCCAAGGCTG
>Ga0114995_10000643_pt1 | contig 24358 bp, 27 predicted proteins | sample ArcticOcean_MG_C_11_FD_87038 | JGI IMG/M metagenome (GOLD analysis project Ga0114995, IMG submission 87038) | Marine microbial communities from western Arctic Ocean - ArcticOcean_MG_CB2_154 | ecosystem: Environmental > Aquatic > Marine > Oceanic | place: Arctic Ocean: Canada Basin | collected... | reverse complement strand
TTGTAGTCAACAAACATTTGAAAGTCTGCATCATACAAGTCACGAAGTGTACCAACCTCAGAATAGTCGAGTTTCTTTTCACCAAGTACTACACTTGAAATATGATTCAACGAATACGATTCTTGATTACCATAAGTATATGCAAACTTCTTAAAGAGTTCCATATAGTCAAGGTGTTGAATACCCATGATGTCAAAAGCGATTTGCTGACGACCTTTGACAAAGATTTCTTTACGTTCGATCTTACGCCAAGGTGAGAGATTACGAACCTTTTCTTCGCCGAGTAAGAACGCCATTCGAGCTACCATGTAAGGAATATCGAAGAACCGAGTATTCCAACCAGTAATGATATCAGGTGTGTTGTCTGGTTCTGCCCAATAATCGATGAATGCAGAAAGCATTGAAGATTCTTCAGTGAACTGGCGATACTCGATTTTTAAATGCTTAAGCGCGGTGATTGCTTCATCGTAAGGTTTCATACCCCAAACACGATAAGTGTCATCTTTTGAGCTTTTGTAAGCAATCGTAAGAATCTGATTTACTGGATTGTCGACCTCAGGAAAGCCATCACCATACGCGGTTTCAATATCCAAAGAAGCAACATCGACCATGTTGCGATTGTAAACAATTTCATTGGGAAACTGATTCTGAATAAACGCAGGAATGTGACGAGTATTACCATAAAGGCAAAAGTCAGGAACACCTTTATAAGACTTTTCGAATTCCCTGACTTCTTTCATTGAGCCAAATTGTAAAGGCTCGACAGGTGTACCATCCAGAGCTTTCCAATCTGTAACTGCCTTTTGAGACTTAAGATAAAGCGTAGGCTTATACGCAATTCGATGGCTTATCTTTTTTCCCTCGTCGTCGTAACCTCGATATAGAAGTTTGTTACTTAATCGCTCGACACTAGTGTAAAATCCGGTTAAAATCATAATATAATTATACCATAAGATTTACGGTATGTACACTATATTTTTTCCCAATCTTCTCCTTTTATAGTTTTAATCTTCTTATTGCCGTCAAAGCCTTCTTTCTTAAAAGAAAACACACACAATTCTTCAAGTTTTCCATTCATTGTGCGGTAAGCTCCGTCGTAACCTTCTTTCAGCAAACGCAAGGTTTCCTCATCTCGGTATTGCCCAAATGGCAAATCTGTATCTTTTGAGAAGATGTCGTCTTTATCTAAATTGTATGCGTTCTTTAGTTTAATTTCAAACTTCTGTTTGTAACCTTTAGGCACTGCAAACTTAACGTCTTCTTCATTGCCGAAAAAATAAAAGCCTTTACCTGAAAAGCCATCATCGTTTTCACTTCCCTGCAATGTTTCTTTGAATGGTGGCTTAAAAGGTTTACGTGTACCGTGCCAACCTTCAATGAAAAGTTTTTTCCCTTTTGCTTCAAGTAAGTACTCACTGAATGATTGCATGTATCTATTTATAAAAAAAGTCCCCTTTACTTTAGGCGAAAGAGGGAAAGACCTTTAAATTAGAAGCTGAATGCTACACCAAAATCGGTAGTAGCTTCCCAAACTCCATCAGTACCATTAACAGCATCGCTATTAAGATAGTTAACAGTTACGAATACTGATACTGGACCTGTCGTAGAAATACGAGCAAATCCAAGAGTGTAATCGTAATCAGCTTGTGTTTCAAATGTTTGACCATACGCTGCTCCAATAGAAAGCGCAAAGGCTTTACCAGAATATAGAGCATACTCGCTTGAGAGTTCTGCACTATATGCGCTATCTTCATTTGCTGATGCTGCAACTACTGTGTCCAAACCAAAAAGGTTTAGACCATAAGCTGCTCCAACTTCAAACAAGCCTTCGCCAGCTTCAACAGCCCCAGTTGAATATTCGCCATAAACACCGAGCACACCAATAAAGGTGTTAAGTTCAGTGCCAACAGTTGCATAAACCTGATAGTCATCAGTGTTGACATATTCAAGATCACCTACAAGTGATAGGCCTCCGATAACACCTAAGTCTGTGCTTAGTTTTACGAATGCTGCATCATCTCCGGTATAAGCACCAGTGTCAATACGTTTTTCATATTGCCCCACTTCGCCTTGAACCTCCCAAGTCTTTGCGACTTCTTGGGCTTCGGCTTTAGCACCGAAGAAGAATGAGTATGCAACGTAAAGTACTACTGCACCTACGATGTATTTAATGATTGTTTTTTTATTCATATTTTTGTATGTATTAAATGACATGACGCCGCGAATGCACGACGCCATGTCTAGTTTGTTTTTTGTTATTCAGAAAGGAACTGAGGTGTCTCAGCGCCAATCGTGAAAGTTTTAGGCTTCTTTTCTTCTGGAATATTTTTTACCAGATAGACAGATAGAATACCATCAACAAGTGCAACAGATTCAACTTCAACATATTCACTTAATGTGAATTTTCTTTTGAATTTGCGTGTTGCAATACCCTTATGGATGTATTCTTTATTACCGTTCAGATCTACATCCTTAGATGCGATTGTGAGAACGTTTTCTTCTTGCTCAACGAATAAATCTTTTTCGTTGAAGCCCGCGACAGCAAGAGCAATTTCGTATTTGTCTTCGCCGTGATTCACAACATTGTGAGGTGGATAACCTTGTTGTTGTGATTGTAGTTTTTCGATACTATCAAACATAGTATCGAAACCGATTGTCCAGGATTGGCCTGGCCATGTGTATGTATTTGTCATTTTGTTTTCCTCCGTTAGGCAGGTTATGTGTTGTAAGACCCCGAAGGCATCTCATTCAAAGTAACAGCGTGTTACCTTAAAAGTTTATTTATACGATTACTCTTACACTTTTTGAGAATGTGTTATATTCTTTAAACGATAAAAGCTTTCGCGATGAAATTATTTCAAAAAAGGTTTTGGCTTCTGGCCCATTTAATTTATCGTATTTAAATGCGACTGAAGAATAAATTGGTCTATAGTGAAGTGTTCTATCTTTTGGTGTTAAAAGTAATTGCCCTGTTGTAACCATCTCAGCCTTTTTAGTATCACCTGTACGAATAGGATTCATGAAAATATCTTTATCTGGCGTTTGTGCTAAAGCGTCAATCGCGTCTGTTGCTAATTTAAAGTCAGGCTTCATAAATTCTGTTGCATACTTATAACGCATTTCAGAACTTTTTCGAGCATATTTTAATTTATCATCTTCAGGATCTTCCATATAACCAAGTTCTGGAATTAGTACACCATGATTTGTTCTTACGGAAATTTCATCATCTTTGAGTTTAACCAATTTGTGAATAAACTTTCGAGGGTTGTCTTTAGTAGCATCTTCTTTACGTACTAAAAAACCTCCTTCAATTAAATAACAATCTTTTTCATTGAAGACATAAGTACATCCTGAAAGTTCATGAGCGATTAAAATTTTAGCTGCAGCTTCAGGAGTTTTTTCTAAAAGCGCTTTACGAATAGCTTTACCGTCAGGAGAATAATAACCATCAGCATTCCTACGAGCTGATCGTTGGTTAGTAATTTTATCACCTTCTTTTTCATCACTCTTTACTGACAAAGATGCTGATAAAACGCAGACACCATACTCGTTTAATCCTTCTGTCCAACGACTCAATTTGTCATCGATATATAAGCGCTGTATTCCTTCGCGATTGTTTTGTACAATGTCAACTTCAGTTTGGTAATTCCTATCGCGATTTTTAATCCCGATCCAACCATGGTTTTTTAACCTTTTTACAGCTACTACACACATATAAATCTATTTATACGTTTATGCCTTTTTAACGTTACCAATTGAGTATTTAGATTCTAAACTCCACTCTTGTTTATCTTTGTGTGAAATAATTTTTATTTGACGTAAAGATGTTTTTGGTTCTGCCTGTGCTACATCGACTATGGTTAATAATCCCCAATCAGATAAAAGAGTTGTTATAGTGTTTCTGCGCGAAATATCATCTTCAGTAAAATTAGAAGGTTTTCCGTCAAGCATGAAAAGTTCTTTAAAGTGTACTATAAAATACCTACCTTGCTTGTGAAGAATATGACAGCTTTGAAATAAAGTGTTATGATCTTTTTTAGAAGATACTCCAATACGAGTAAGAGTTTCCTTAATTTTAAGAAAATCGTCAGGCTCATTTAGTAGTACCTCCAACATATCTGAAGGTGTCCATTCAACTGGTGTTTGCGTTTGCATAATTTATTCCATTGTAAAGAATTATTTATACTAATTGCAACTTACGCTTTATCTACCTCCTTTATCAAAAATATCATGTAACGATTTTATTTGTGATTTTGACATAATAGGATACACCGCTTCTGCTTTCTGTTTAGAATAATTGTAAGCTTTTTGAATCATTTTTATATCTTCACTGGATTTAGCCTTTTTACCCCACTTAGAAAATCTGCGGCCGTGAGTAACTATATTTTTATAGAAGTCGTATTGCATACGATGAGGTAAGTTGGCGTGTAAATTCATTTCATTAGCGAACAGAGCGGTGTCTTTAAAGTATGACAACCCTCGATTAATGATGAATGGAACATACTGTTTATCGGCCGAATCTGGATTCGACGATTCTAGCGAGTTGTCTGCTGTGCAATCACGCAAAAGGTGTTTACCTTTATTACCTTCGTTGATCGATTTAATAAAATCGAATGGGCTTAGCTTTTTTACTTCCATTCTGATGATGCCATGATTTCAGTTAGACACGCGACAGTGTTGAGTTCTTTATCAGCAACAAAGGCCGCTTTATATTGGTAATCAGCAAGGATAAGAATAATCGCAGGAATAGAATGCGGACTTGCAAACTCGTACAACGTATCGTAAATTCTGCGGAAAATAACAGATGAATCAACGTCTGCATTATTAGTTACCCAAGATCGCATACTTTTGAAGTCTTTACTCTTTAAGTAAGTGACTAGTGAAGCAATGTTTTGATCTGACAAGCCAATCAATACGTCTGAAGTGATTTCGCCTGAAGATGAATAACGTTGACACTCGTTAATTACACGGCGCCAATCTGGTGCATACCGCATGATCAATTCGGCGAGTATCTTATTATTATAATCAACACCTTCAGTTTCTAGAATAGTTTGCATTCTTTTCATGAACAAAGCGCACAATTCACCTAGCTGCTTTTTCGTTGTGTTGAATTCGATTACAGCACAGCGAGAGTGAAGAGGTTCAATAATACGATTCTTAAAATTACATGTAAGTATAAATCTACAATTAGAACTAAACTCTTCGATAAAGCCGCGTAACGCAGGTTGTGTTGATTGGGCATTTAGGTAATCAGCTTCGTCAAGGATAACGACTTTATAATTACCACCATTTAAAGAAACCGTAGACGCAAACTGTTTAATTTTAGAACGAAGTGTATCGATGTTACCTTCTTCAGAAGCGTTAATAAGTAAGCAATCTAAATCGAGTTCATTACACAAGGCACGAGCGACAGTTGTTTTACCTAAGCCTGCAGAGCCAGTAAGTAGCATATTGTGCATTTCACCAGTATCTACAACTTTTTGAAAAGTCTTTTTTAGACTTGTTGGAAGAATACAATCTTCAATAGTTTGAGGTCTATACTTCTCGACCCACAAGAATTCGTTTTGTTTTGTCATAATATAATTATACCTTAAGATCAAAGGTATGTAAATCAAAAGTGTTGAGTAGTTTTTTTCAAAACCGACATACTCAGGTCGTGGCTTTCAACTACTCAGAGGTTTCCTCAGTCACTTCTGCGCCATCAGTAGTTGCTTCATTTGCGGCATCTTCCTCGCCGGCTTTTTCTTCTTTCGGCGTATAGAAATCAACGAAAGCTGCTACACGATCGCGTACTGCGCCAACAGAGCTAAGTTCAGCTCCTTTAAACGCGCCGCGGGTAGATGCAACATCGATGATTTGTAAAATCGCACCAAAGTCTCCAATGTTTACTTCAGGTGCTTGTACTTCTTGTGTTTCTTGTGTTTCTTCACTCATGTTTTTACTTTTTTTAGGTCTATTTGGCATGATTTATCCATCATTAAAGGTAGAGCTTTTTTCTAGTGCGATCCAATACTCCACCGAGTTGTTATTTATACATTCCCAATGGGAAATTAGCTTAGAACTTACTGAGACTTTATAGTCACCAGGAATAAGTGTTAAGTTACTAATAAGAAACTGCAGATCAAAGTCGACTGTAGTACTATAAGCGCTGCCTACTTCAAGTTCGAATACATTCGCAGAAGAATTATTAGGATCTTTTACTTGCAAAAAGACTTTATCATCACCCTCTTTAGAAACGATTGAAACCACAGAGTGGCCTAGTGCACCACCTGCTCTACGGATATGTGCAATGTCATCAGCCGAAAGATCAACGTTGACATCAGCATCAGGCATAGTTACCTCTTTTTGTGGTGCCGTTAAAATACTCGTATCTGCATAACGATACGTAATAGATGCAGTAGGCGATTTAATGACAACTGAATCTTCACCAAATTCAAATTCAGGATCACTGATTAATGATAGAGCTGAAAGAAACTCATTCAAATCATAAATTCCAACTTCTTTTGGAAACGTTTCAGGAACATTCGCTGATGCCATAATGTTTTTTGCTTCAGCGATGGTTGACAACTTGTTACCTTCTTTGATAACAAGATTAGGATTGACGACTGAAAAGTTTTTCAGGACATCGAGGGTTTCTTTACTGATTTTCATAATATAGTATTATACCTTGTGTTTAGTGTTTTGTAAATAGTTATATTCAACTAAAAACATCATACAGCATATTGCGTGAGCTCCATGATGAATGCCGGTTTCGTCGTCGAAAGTTTCGCCTTTTTGTAAGGCCCAAAGGTGGCGTTGCGCTGCAGCAAAATAACGATCGTTAATATTATCAAGCTTTTTCCAATTGTGTCTATCATACTTTTTTGCGCCAATGGTTAATACTTTAACAACATCTTCTAAAGCATTAGGCGGCAATAGGCTATAATCTGGTTTATCGTCATCAAACTTTATACCACCACTTGCTGATTTTTTCTTAGCAAACTTTGCCTTTATTTCCCATTCCTTTAATTGGTCTTCTGTCATTACTTTCTTTTTTCTCTATTGTTCTTAATGGCTTTATCCATTTTAGGAGTTACCATTCTTTGAACTGTTTCGTTGAATACCATATTTCCACTTGAACGTCCTAGTAGTTTTCTTTTAGATGGATTTGGTGCCCGTAGGTCTGCGCCTGGTTTTGATGTTTTGCTCATATTGTTTTCTGTTCTATAAAAAGTTGCCTACCGTTAAGTTATGACGCTCAACGGTAGGACTTTAGGTTAGGTTATGACTTGCGATCTCCACCGCAAATTGTTATTAAGGCACGTCTTCTTCGTGGCCTTCTTTGTTATATTCATTTAAGATGTTGTTTAACGCGGCAGCGTCGTCTTGTACAATCTCACCGTTTTCGGTAAGTTGGCTTTCATCAATCTTAGTATAAAGATCTAAGAATGCTACACGTGTTTCTTCATCGAATCGGCTGATGCACATGTTGATTGCCTTCATGCGATCTTCAAAGATTGAGAAGCTTTTCACAATGTGGCAAAGGCGGCGAGTGGAAACCACTTCTTCCACACCTTCAGCCTCAAAGGTTTTGCGGATAACGTTTGACCATGCAATAAGCTTTTCAGCGAATTCAGTATCTTCAACACCGAACTTAGCCATATGCTTTTCGACAATCTTCTTTTCAATTGTTGGCTGAGGAAAAGCTTGATCAATTACACACACGAATCTTTCGAGGAATGCTTCGTCAATGATTGATGCTGCGGTAAATCTACCGTCGTCTGAGCCGCGGCCTTTAGTATTGGCTGTGGCGATTACGTTAAACCCGTCTGCAGGTGTTACTACCTCTCCTGTCTTTTTCAAAAGAATAGGATTGCCTTCAAGTACTCCTTGGAGACACATGATCTTGTTCGTAGCACGATCGATTTCGTCAATCAAAAGTATGCAACCACGTTCCATAGCTTTTACCACTGGTCCTTTTTGAAAAACTGTTTCACCATTGACTAAGCGAAAGCCACCAATCAAATCATCTTCATCTGTTTCAGGAGAGATTTGGACTCGTACGTATTCACGCTTTGTTTTAGCACAAGCCTGTTCTACCATCATTGTCTTACCGTTGCCTGAAAGGCCAGCGATATACGTTGGGAAAAACATATTTGACTTTATGATTTTCATGATTGTGTTGTACTCACCCCACTTGATGTAAGTAGGATCGACAGCCGGTACGTAGACTTCATCATTAGAGACTGAAGCTACTCCCCTGAAGGCGATATTAGCCATTGCTGTTTGAGGTACCTGAGGTGCTACAGGAGCACTTACTGCAGGCAATTCAAAGGAGTATACACCACGCTTTACACGATGTAAATTATTGATTTCCTTATAGGCATCTTTGGGGTCGAAGCCATTTGCTGTAGCTACGATCATGATTTCCTTGTTCGAAAAAGAAGACTTACCTGTCTCCTTGAGTATTGTATTGAGTGTTTTTGTCATATTGTTTAACCTTTTGCTTTATTATAGATCTATTATACCTTGAGTTTCCTAGTTTGTACACCGTTATTATGCAATTATTTCGGCAAATTTAGTCATAATCACTCGGTTTGTCTTATTAGCCACATTGTGTTTTGCGAACTGGCGAGCTAATTTAGACTGTTCGCCACGATTGTTTGCGAGGTCCTTACCTTCAGAGCCCGAGAAGTCGAAGTCATCATCCTCAATTTCAATGTCACTCGATAGTAGGAAGTACGAATCGTAACCAAAGCATTCGGGCATGTGGAAGTATTTGTCCTTGCGGTACTTTTTCATATAATCTCCTGCCTTTCCATAAGCCGAGCCATTACCATGTGCATGAGCTGCCATTCGATTGAGATGTTGATTACCGGCACGTTTGTTATTTGGAAGAAAGAAGCCAATCGTGTTGACACCTTTAACTTCTTTCAATAACTTAATATACTGAGCAGTTGCATAATGACGTTTGATCGATTTTTGCTTTCCTCCTACGTTGGTGAAAAATGTACTTGCAGACCAAGCTTCACTTGGACCACAACTGTGTGATTCACCATCAGTTAGAATAATGACATTAAGCTTTTGCACAGGGTTCTTTTTTCTAAAATCGTCTACAATCTGGTGTGAAGCAATTAGTGTATGATCAAGTGGAGTACCACCTAAGTGTTCGAATTTTGAAATTCCTTGTTGGCTAAATCTGTATTCAGTAGAATTAAGAATTTGACAAGTCACCATTTGAAAAGCTTCGTTGTATTCTTTTGATGACATTTCGCTTGAAAATAATTCTGCCAAAACTAAATCTGACAAATCAAACTCCATGTCTGATTGAGAAACGTCTTCTTTATCTAAAGAATAGTTTGATGTAAAGGAGTAAACTTTGTATGGAATACCAACCTTCTTACAAAAGTGAACTAGATTCAAAGTGTGTTCTAATACATCTTTAAGCACCGCGCTCATTGAGCCTGAGTAGTCAATAAAGAATATCATACCATGGCTTTTTGCATCTGCAAGGTGCATGACTGATTGAAAAATCTGATCGTCATATTTGTACTTGTGCAGTTTATTTACATCTAATGTACCACGACGAGACTCTTGAGCTCGTGAATACTGATAAGCTGCTTTTCTACGTTCAAATTCACGGGCAAGCACTCCAACCTTTTTGTTAGTCTTCTTCTTAAATTCAATCGCGCTATAGGTGAGTTTAGATACGTAATCAGCGCGCTCCTTAGGACAGTAATATTCTTCAGGATAAAATTCTTCAAGCTTACCTCGAGCTTTCATCACTTCTTTATAGCCTACGATGTGTTTATTAATAGTCTTTTTTGTAGGCCATAGCGCAATTGCTTCCCTTTTATGACCGGCCTTTAACGATTCTTTGTCAACTAAATTTTCTTCAAGTGCTTTTGTAGTCGTAGGCTCAATGATAACATCTTCACCATTGGAATCGCTTTTACGACCTGCTCCGTCTTGACCAAGATCATCATCTTCGTCAGTTTCGGCGAATTGTTTTTTTCTTTTGTCTAAATAATCGCCTAAAGCCTCTTCTATTTCTTCGTCACTGACAGCAGATGGAACACTGTGTGATTCTGTGCCATCGTCTGCTTCGTCAGAAGTATCTTCAGGTAAAGAAGAATTACTGAAACCATCGCCATCTTCAGAACTACTTTCCTGTGGTTCAAGTTGTTCACCTTCGCCATCTTCAGAAGTATCACCTTCTTGATCTTCGTTGTCGTCAGCCTCTTGCTTTTTAGCTTCGGCTTCTTCCTGTGCAAACTTCTTTACTTTGTGATAAAGCTCAACTACATCTTCAAATGTTTCTGCAGCATAGCATTCTCGGTAAAGCTTTTCTTCATCATCGTTGAGAGGAATATCAACAACTGTACCAATCTTACCGCGTAGATTCAAACGATCAAGGAAGCCTAGTGATGGAACATCTTTGTCGTTAATGCCGAAAAAGTCGTTTTCTACAAGGTCCTTATAAGCACCATTGAATATTCTTGGCATGCCTGCATACTTGTTTTTAATAAGCCGCTCGATACGAATGTCTTCAATAATGTTTAAGATGTCAAAATGCTTACGTCCTTCTTCCTCAACAAACTTTTCAAATCCATCAGCAGGAGTAAAAAGAGCATGTGATACTTCGTGACCAACAAGCATATCATACACCACTTTGCCTTTATCTTTCCAGACTGGAAGACCAAGTACACGATGCTTTACATCGAAGTATGCGGTTGTGATACCCCTTTTGTGAGTGACCGTAATATTCTCTGTGGCGAGTAACCGTGCTACAGATGATTGATTTTGTAAATCGAGTATTTTTTCCATAAACCTTACCTAATTGTTATAGTACTATTATACCATAGAATGAGGCAAAAGTACATAACAAAATGCAGCTATGTCAAAACACTAACTATATTACTATCAACAACTTATGAAAAATCACTTCATTCTGCTGAAATTATTTACCTTTTCAAACTCTAGTTTCCGCGGAAATTTGCCCTCGAGCATATCCTGTTTATGAGAAATAATGAAAACGTTAGTATCATCTCCTAGTGTATAAAGTATTTTGAGGAGGTTGTCAACACCGTCTGCATCCATGCTCGAATCAAATGTTTCGTCAAGAATCAACAGATTAGTATTTGCTGAGTTTTTCATTTTAGCGATTTGACGCCAAGCGAAAAGAAGGCTTAAATCAATACGTTGCTTTTCACCTTCAGAAAAAGATGGATAAGTAAATACATCCCTATGGCGAGAACGGATAGTTTCGTTGAACGATTCATCCAAATTAAACAACACAAAGAAGTCTAGAACCTGAAGATATTGATTTATAAGCTTGTTCATGACAGGTAGATACTGGCGGATAACTTTTGTTTTAATGCCTGTATCACGCAATAGCTCACTTAATGCGTCCATATAAGAACTTAGTTTAGATTGTTCTACTCTTAGTTCAGAAAGTTTTTCGCGTTCTTCTTTATCACTTAACAGTTTATCTTCTGCTGTCTTTGTGTCTTTTACGGTTTCAACTATTTTTAAGTCATCAATCTTTTCGTTATTGGATGTCAACCTCAACTTATTATTATTAATAGATGTTTGAACTTCGTTTAGATGTACCCATTGTTTACGGTACTTCTCATGCAATTCTTCTATACCAAGACGCTTTTCAATAGAGTTAGTTATTCTTGAACTTATGTCTTTTGCCTTTTTTCTAGCTTCAGATTCTTTTTTGGTTTTTAAATCTAAACTTAATTCTTGAGAACACGTAGGACACACGTTATTTTCTTCATAGAATTTAGCCTCTTTGACAATTTTACCTACATTCAAATTCCAAGATTGTTCTGCGAAACTATGATCTTGTATTTTGTTATGAGCGGTATCCATATTCGCCTTTACCTCAGTGTAAGTATTATCGTACTCTTCTTGTAGTTCTTTATTACTATCAATCAATACTTGGTTTTCATCATCGATCAGCGCAATCTTTTTTTCATTCTTTTCTTTATTAGACGTATCAATGTTTTTAAGATCTGCGATATGTTTGGCCTGTAGTTGAATTGTTTCTTTAAGCAAATCGAGCTTATTATCAGTATCTTGCGATTGACTACGCAACAAATTTATTTTATCTTTTAAGACTACATTCATCTTAGTAAAAATACCGATATCCAACAAGTCTTCAATAACACTTCGTCTTGAGTGCGAAGGTAGTTGCATAAAAGGAATAAAGTTAGATGATCCTAAAACAACCACTTGGTGAAAAGACTTATGGTTAAGCTTAAGAATGTTCTGCTCAATAATTTTTTGGTAATCCCTGCTATGAGATTCTTGATTTAGCAGTTGTCCATTTCTGTATACTTCAAATATATTGGGCTTCATACCGCGGATGATCTTATACTCTAAACCACCTACAGAAAATTCAACTGTAACTAAACAGTTTTTATTGTTGATAGTATTTACAAGTTGAGGCTTGTTAATACTACGGTGTGGTTTACCAAATAGGGAAAACGATAGAGCATCAAGTAATGTAGATTTACCTGCACCATTAGCACCAACAACTAATGTAGATTTATCCTGATTGAGATAAACCGTAGTTTCTTTATTGCCAGTTGAAAGGAAGTTTTTGTATTGGACCTTCTTAAATATTATCATAAGCCTGTGCTTCTATATAGAGTTCATTCATCATTTTCTTGAGAATGTCATTATTCAAATTTGTTTTTGCTGTGTCGATATAACTGTTTAATAGTGTAGGTGTATCGACAGTATCAACATCGTCATCGTCGATACTACCACCTGCAAGTTCATCAAAGTTTTCTATAATGCGTACTTCGTGTGGATTAAGATTATACAACTTGTCCATGAACTGATCAAAGGCAAATAGATCTTTTTTATTACTTACAACAACTTTGATATATGTTCCTTCTATTCTTTCCTGTTCAAGTGTTGGCTCGTCATCACCATCATAGATAATTTTTTGAAACAACACCGCAGGATTACGCACTGGCAAAATATCGCGGGTATCAGTATCTAATACATGAAAGTATTTAGGATCACCAGCATCAGACCAAGTAAGTTCAAATTGAGTACCAAGATACGTTACATTTTCCTGTGTACTCTTTGTATGATAATGGCCAGAATAAACAGCTTCATATCTTTGAAAAATTTCTGTGCCCATACCATGTGATGTGATATTAGCATTAGCCATATATCTAAAACCGCCAAGTTCTAAGTGACCCATAAGAATAGGAGCAGAAGCAGTACGCATAAACTCCATACATTCTTCTTCGTTATCTTTGCTTATCCACGGAACTAAGCCAATATCTAATCCATCATAATTAATTACTTTTGGATCCATGTGTATATGAATACGATCACTATACTTACTTAGAATTTGTTCAAGCGAATTTAGGTTGTTAGTGTTCTTAAAATAAACGTCATGATTTCCTGGAATAATATCCATGTGCATATCATGCTCGTATAACTTAGAAACAAACGTTTCGTAGTTATGTTCAAGAACTTTATAGTTTACATACTTACGATGCTCGAAATAATCACCTAAGTGAATTATCTTCTTTATTCCGTGTTCAACCAAGTACGGAAAAAAGGTTTCATCATAAAATTTTTCTGAATAATCTAAAAAGATATCAGCACCATTTTTAACTCCGGCATGAGTATCATTCAATATCGCTATTCGCATAATGTATTATAGAAATTTTTCTAATCCGCCTACTACTTTTTTCTTAGCACGTTTTTTAAGTTCTTTTCCAAACTGTTTAATCTTATCGTCATTGTATCTAATTCTTTGTGATTTATAACGTACTCTATCAACGATGCCATTTGAATCTGGATGATCGCCAATTTCCATAAAGGCGCTAGCTCCAGCATAGTCTATATATTTTTCTTTTATTTCTTGCTGCTTCTTCTCTTTAGCTATTCTGCGCAAAAAGGCAAAGTACACAATTTGTGTAAAGTAAGCAAAGGCGTTTGGTAATCCAGTACGTGTTGCCTTTTTAACATCGTAATTCATTATTGCTTTAATACAATTTTCTACTCCATCCATGACCATTTCTTCGCGGTATGTGTACCCTACGAAATTTGGTTTGTGCGATAATCCTTCTGCAATTTTTAGAAAACATGTGCCGATATACTCTGTAATTCTAGGCTCATCTACCATCTTTTCACGAGCTTCATTCACAGAGGTGACATAATCTACTACTGACTGGGAAAACTGTTTATTGTTTACGTAGTGTGGTTTATCCCTAGGTTTAATTTTAGGTTTTTTATTAGGTTCGCTTTTCATTATTTTCTGTATCTATTATACTATATTATCACTCAAAAGTAAATAAAAAAAGTTACCCTTTTTCGCACTTTTTTATTTACAACTGTCTGCTTTTTTGGTATAATAATTAAAACCAAACAAGGAAAGGGTATGACTAGTTGTTTCCTTTAAACTTCTTTCTCCATTTAAAATGGTAGTCAGAGGTTGATTCAAATCCATAATCGGGTTTCAAATTCTTTTCAGAACTAATACCGCCATCGGTTTTCCATTTTTCTTCCTCTTCGTATTCATCTGTTAAATCTTGATTATCAACTGGAGGATTAAACATCTCTTCAATTACTTTACTTATTTCGTCTTTCGTTAAAACGTTCTTCAATTTCTGAAGTATATAGTATCTATGGTAATCCATTTTTAGATGCATCGGTGTCTCTGTACGACCTACGATCTTATCTCCGACAAGCTGGATCATTTCATCTTCTTCTGAATCTAACCAACAAGTGAAGTACGCTCTTGCACCTATAACATTAAGTTCTAACGCGTCAGCAATGTATATCACGTTGTTTTCTTCGTCAGCATCTATTTCTTCTGCCAATATGTAACTGCCGTCCACTAATCGATAGCTCATTATTGCTGCTTCACGCATGTGTTGTTTTAAATCGTCTGATGGGTTATAATCGCTCATAGTGGCACCTCACTGATTTTATAGTTAAACTTCTCTTTAGTGTATATTTTAACTCGTGCAATTGCGTGATTCAAGGTGTAGTTCTTAGATTTCTTCCATGACAAATCGTCAGCTAAATCGTAAATAGTCGTCCCTTGACCATCTTCTGTTTTTCTTAATCCTCTTCCGATAGATTGTAAAACTCTTATTTGTGATTTTGTTGGTGAAGCAAACATTATATTGTGCAGGTTAACTATATTTATACCTGTACTAAAGGTACCCACACTCGCAACAATAATCGCGTTCTTTTCCTTTTCAGTAATAGCTCGTATTCTTTCGCGCTCTTCAGCGTTTACTGCACCTGATACAAAGAATACTTTACGTCCTGTGCTTTTGCATTTTTCAACAAACATATCGTAAAGAGGCTTACCGTGTTTTTGCACCAGATTGTATAGCACTAAAGAATTCCCCTGCTGATCACACGTAAGATTCACAATAAATCGATTACGTTTTTCATGGCTCACGATAAAATCGATTTCATCTTGGTATTTCAGTCCTTTGCATATCTTCTTTTCTTCGTCTGAATACTTTAGTACTAAACACTGCACAGTCAATTGTGCTAACGTGTTAGAATCAATCAACTCCTTTGTAGTTGTAACTTTTCGAATAGGTCCGAAATTACCTTCTAACGTCATTTGATTAGAGATAGCATCATCAATGGTTCCTGTAGTTCCTATTCGCACGTACGCTTCTGTCAATCGATTCATAATTGTAGTTAACGATTTAGCTTTAAAGGTGTGAGCTTCATCACCTACTACAAAGCCGTATTGAACAAACCAACTTGCATGCAATTTAATAGCGCTTTGCCATGTAGTAATTACCACTGACTGATCAAAATCGTGCTTTTCTTTTCCTGAATAAATTCGGTGCACATCTTCTTCTGCAGAAAAGGTACTATCGTTTTTTGAATACTCGTCAAAGTCTTTATACATCTGCTCAACCAACGATGTTGTAGGAACTACCACCAGCGCCTTTTTATCCATGTCGTTATCTAAAAAGTATCTTAGTAACATATAGATGATAAGCGATTTACCAGATCCAGTAGGAGATAACAGTAAACATCTATGGTTTTGCGCAGCGTGGATAAACGCATCTAACTGGTAATCACGAGGTGTAATAGTTTTACCGCCATTCGATAAAGAAAGATTATTAGCAAATTTTTCTAGTTCTCCCTTTTCTTCGAATAAGGTGTTGTTCTTTAAAGAATCATCATATTCAATTTTGTAGTTTCTTTCGTAACAAAACTCTGCTACTCTTTTGAGTAAGCCATAAGGCAAAGTATTAGAACGTCTATCAAACAAACGTATTTTTCCATCCCATAACTTATTTCTATAAGCTGGCATAAACTTGTATCCTTCAGCGTAAAAGGTAAAGTACTCGCACAACTCCATAAGAAGGCCGGTGTCTTGGCTTTCTAAAAAAATTCGAGATTCGTCTTTTCTGTGTGCGGTTATCATCTTTTATAAAAATACCAAGACGGAAAATTATCAACATCGTTTGTTACGTTAAGTGACCACGGAACAATGTTATCGATGTTTTTATTATAAAAAGCATCTACTCTTTTTATAGTTTCAGCGTATTTCTTGCAATAGTCATGGCCTGAAAATATACCTCCAACTTTTAATTTTGGCCACCAATCATACAGTGTTTTTCCATCGTCTTGTCCGGTATGTGCATATCCATCTATGTAAATAAAATCGAAAAAGTTATCTTCAAACTTATTCACAAATTGCTCAAATGTGCCATGCATAATTTTTACATTAGGAACAAGTTTTTTTGCAGATTTCATTTCATCATCAGTATGACCTCTGCTATTCCACATATCTATTCCATAAAGTGTTTTAAATTTTTTAGAATCGTATAACACCTTTGTATAAGAAGCTGCAGCAACGCCTAATTCTATCCCAATAGAATTATTTTGTAACAGATCTGGTAAATTTTTTCTTGCCTTTAGCATTACATTCCAGAAGTAAACTTCTTAAAATCAATAATGTTCCTGATGTGGGTGTGCCTCCAGCGTATGTTGCCCATGATTTCTTCAAGAGTATCAATGATAGTTTTCTGATAATCTATCTGTGCTTTAATCCGCACCATATCTTTATCAGTGGAGTAGTACATGTCCATGTCGCTCTTTAATGGTTTAGTCATACCATCGAATGGATCATATTTCCATTTACGGTTGTCCATGTCTTCTTGCGACATCTTACCGTTATAGTAAAGCCACTTATCCTTTTTCATGGATTCTTGTTCCATTTCTTTTTTCTTTAGCATAAGCTTAGCCATTGAAAAAAGTTCAAGGTATTTGGCGTGTAATTTAGAAGACTTTATTGTTTCATCATCTAAACATACGTCATCGATGATTGTGTCTTTCTTCCACATCTCTAGGATTTGTTCCAAGTTAATCATAATATAAAGTTATTTATTCTTATTTTATAATGTCATATTCAGTGTATCTAAATGTAACATCTGCCTGCAAATATTCAACATCTGTATTTTGAGTACTAAACTCAACACCACCAATAGTGGTAGGGAATGCATCCCTGAATTGAAATTGTTTCGTAACGTTATTATGGCTTGACAAAACAGATAGAATCATGTCGTGTCTTTCTATCTGACCTTTATTCGAACCTTGATTAGAATTGCTTTTTAGCCAATCGTATATTTCGTTATAGTTTTTCATATCTTCATCAATCGCAAATCGAATTGACAAATCACCAAACTGTCTAGGCTCGCCTGATTCGTACGATATCACACCACGATATCGTGTTTCAACCGCAGATACCGCGATGTCTGGTATAGAAAAAGACGTGATAAAGTATTCGGTGTTCGCGAACTTTTCACGGTTGATCGTAAGTTTAAAACCAGTTGGTGCTAAAAGATTGATATTACTTGTTAAGTTTGTTCCAGCCATATATCTATTTATAACGCAAAAAAAGAGGAGCTCCGAAGAACTCCTCTTTAAGTTTAAAGGTTGCTTTAACCGATATCTAATTAGATACCAACAACACCGAACTTACGGTAGTATTGATTCAGGTTAGATGTGTTACCAGCCGCGCCGCCACTTGCAGTTACAAATGGGTTTGTTGCGATTCCGTAACGAGTCTTGAATGCAATCTTAGGTTGGAAAGTATTTTCTCCAACTGCTTTGATCATTGTAAGAGGTACGTATGGGCAGTAGAATATACCTGCATCATAAGCACTATCTCCCTTATAACCTACCACTGCGTAATCACCGACAGCGTATGGATCAACATACACCTTAAGTGAACCATTAAGAACACCAGCAAATGTGTTACCAGTTGAGTCTACATTCAAGGAGCCATCGCCACCGAATGTTAACTTACCAGCACCAGCAAGAGCAGAAGCTACGTTTGAAGAACAGATAACGAAGTTACCTTTTCCACGACGTGTTTCTTCAGCAATCTTGTTTGCTTCTTTCTCAATAGCGAATGCAAGGTACTGATATTTTTCAACTGCCCAACGGCCAATTGAATCATTACTTGCTGATAGGTCTAACTTAGCGGTGTTTTGGACACCAGTTACACCAAGCTTAGCTTGTTTGATGATTGTACGGATAATTTCACGATTGATTTCACCGAGAATTTCACCAGATAGGATGTTAGCCAATTCGGCTTCAGCGTCAAGACCATGAACTGCTTTCAAGTCTTGTGCCATTTCCATTGTGTATTCAGCTTTCAGTTGGCGTGTTTTAGCTTCAACAACTGTCTTGGACAGTGTGAAACCCATTTCACCAGCAATGTTAGCGTCTTCTGAATCTTCTACATTGAAACCGATATTGTCGGCATCAAAAATAGCTTCTGCAGAAGCATCTGTTGTAACGTCTGAGTTGAATGCACCAGTATTACCAGTGTTAGTACCTGTACCTGCACCAGCAACATCACCAGGTTCTACACCTGGTGCGAATGCTGCAGCGTCTGCACTTGTGATACCAGCTGTTGAGTTAGACTCATGGCGTGGTTCCATTGCGAAGATAAGACCAGTAGGACCAGACATTGGCTGGACACCTGCTACATCATAAGCAATAAGGTTTGGCATTGCACGGCGTACAAGCGAGATAAGGATTGGATCAAATCCAGTTCCTTGACCAGGCATATTACCAGATGAAGTATCTGTACCTAGTCCTTCATTCAAAGAATAGCTGGAATGCGCGTTTTCTTCTCTAATAGCCTTTTCGGTATTTTCGAGAAGCTTAGCGGTTACAGCTTTCTTGTAGCGATCTGTGATCGGTGCAGCATCAGCATGTTCTAATACTGGTGCCCACTTTTTAATTTCTTTTTCTGCGTTTAACATTTTAAATAATTCCTTTTTTGTTGTTAGAATTTTAGTTTATTTGATTATGGGTTAAATCGTGAAAGGTGCTGAACATACTTCTGCATATCTTTTGGAAGATTTGCGTTAGCATCCACTAGACCTTCTACGATTGTTTCTACATTTGTAGTAACGGATTTGTCTTCGTCCAATTGAGAGACTTCTTCAGTTGAAGCTGACTCTGAAAAGAAACCTTCTTTGATAGTTGCTACCTTTTCAGCAAACTGCTCAGTATTTTCAAATGTAACTTCTTCAAGAAGTTTATTAAATTTACCAGCTTGTGTTGAAGCTAAATCACTAGTTGCTTCAGAGATAACCTTTTCACGAGAAAGTTCTTCAACTTGACTAGCAAGTTCAGATTTTTCTGCGTTAGCAATCTCTAAAGATTCTTTTATTGATGTGACTTCGTCTGAAAGTTCATCTACAAGATCAACTTTTGAATCAGGAACTTCAATGTAATGTTCAGTGAAAGTACTTTGCAGCGCTTTCATGAAATTCTCTGAAATTTCTGTACGAAGTTTGTTATCAACAAACTCTTGATTTTCTTCGATCCAAGATTCAACAACATATGAAAGATAATCATCAATCTTAGCAACAAGAGACTCACGAACGTAAGTAACTTCTTCCTGTAGATTTTCTGAATATTCAGCTTCCAATGATTCTTTAATCTCGGCCACTTTATTTGCGACAGCACCTTCAAACAAGATAGAAGCTTTTGCTTTGAAGTCTTCAGTCAATTCTTGATCAGTACTAGCTAAAACTTTAAGGTCATCAGCAAAAAGATTTGCTTCTGTTTCTTCCTTAACGCTTTCGTAGTTTGATGCCATGATTGATTGGTATGAAGCCATTAAGTCGTCCTTCTTCATCGCCTTAAGTTGACCATAAACAGAGTTTATAATATCAGCTTTAGTCTTTGGAACTTCTACTTCGTCTTCATCTTCCTCAGTCATGTTTAATGCACTGAATGCACTAACAAGTTCTGTCTTTTTCATACCTTTTAGCTTATCAAAACTAGATGCTAGATAACCAGCCTTTGTTTTTACTTCAGGTAATTCTACTTCGTCTTCATCAGATTCTTCTTCCTCTTCTTCGTCTTCTTCGACTTCATCAGATTCGTCTTCGTCTTCTTCGACTTCTTCAGCAACTTCAGATTCGTCTTCATCTTCGTCTTCATCTTCAGCAGATTCGGAAACTTCTTCCTCATCTTCTTCAGATTCATCTTCTGATTCATCTTCGTCTTCTTTTACCTTTTTAGCTTCTTCTACTTCTTCTTCGGATTCTTCCTCTTCCTCTTCGGATTCTTCTTCCGTTTCTTCTTTCTTGGTTTTTTCACCAAGTAATACGTTTAAGACAGCATCAGATAAAGGTTGGTCCTCAGTAACTTCAGTCTCCTCTGAAACTTCTTCAGTTGTTTCTTCAACAACCGCTTCGGTTTCTTCAACTTCAAGCTCCTGGTTCTCAACAAGATCTTTTTCTTCAACATCTTCAACGATTTGTTCTTTGTTATCGTTTGACATATTTTTTAAGTTTCCTTATTATGAATTAGAGTTTGGAGAGGAAATCCCTAAAGATTCTTTCTTGAGCTTCACTAATCCGCCCAATTGGTACCTTTTTAATTTCTGTCTCATATTCTTCAATTTGTTGAGGTGTAAGAATTCCATTCTCGTAAATCCACTCGACGCCTTCCATTATGCCATCAACAAAAGCTGATGGAGCGCTTGGATCTTGGACAATATCAACAGTTGCAAGAACATAATCGTTCTTAACAAATGATGTTTTTCCTTTTTCCTCAACTGTTCCCATACCACGACTAGAGACGCCTAACTTGCACCCGCCTTCGACGAGCCCTTTCACTATTTTACCCATAGGTGTATCTAGTATCAGCGCCTTTCCAACAACATCATTACCGTTCCATTTAAGTTCGGTGATTCTGTGTGAAACTTTATCAAGGTTAATCTGGGGCCCTTGAGGGTGATCTAATTCACCAACGGCTCTACCAGTTACAACCTGCTCCTTAACGTATTTAGCTGTTGCTTTAGCCAATACATCTTTAGGATAAATTCTATTGTTGCGATTCTGTTTTTCGGCTTGCATAAATACACCTTCGATGTATACGTTCTTTTCGCCTTTTTCATTAGCTTCTGTGATGTAGCTAATGTTGGAATCTAACTGTTCTGTAATTAATTTCATTTTTCGATCGTTTTATTAAATATTGATGATGTAAGACCTACTTTACGAACTTCAAGCGCGCTATCTAATTTTTCACGCACTCCTTCACCAAATGCTTTGGCGGATTTAACAGGGTTATTAGTAATTATACCCTTAAATATTTCTTCTGCTTTCATGATTCTATTTATAATATTTTAGTTTTTGAAAGGCCACACAATAGCCTTTATAGTATCAACCTTTGTTGATTAGAAATCTAAATCGTCTTCTTCGCCTTCTTCGCCGGATTCTTCAGATTCTTCTTCTATTTCACTGGCCAGTCTTTCAATATCTTCTTCAGTTTGTTTTAGTACCGTTTGACGAATATACTTCTTAGATACGAATCCCTTATCTAAAAGATCATCCATTTGTTGTGCCATTTCTAGGCGTTCTCTAAGAATTTCAAATTCTTTCATTTCAGAGAAATAGTTATCTTCTAGATAATCTACTGTAATGTACTCTTTCATTGTGTACCAATCAGATTCTGTTATAACACCTTTTAGTATTAGCTGAATTCTTAAAGCATCAATAATCATGAAAGAGAATTTTTTCCTTAGTCTATCGACAAACTTCTGGAATTTTACTTCTTCTCGTGTAATTTCGCTGGATCTACCAACTGAGAAAGCGCTTTCTTGTTCTAATCTTGCTAAAGGAACGTTTAAAGATCTATACAGTTTCTTTTGAAAGAATTGCACATCTTCGATTTGACCTAAGTTATCACCACCTGGTAATGTAGTAATTTCGGTACCTCTACCGCCTTCTCTTCTCGGTAAATAAAAATCTTCTAACATAGACATGTGTCTACGGTCATCGCTGATATTACCAGTTGAAGCATCGTACACTAATTTATTTCTATATCTCGATACGACCTGTTGTACGTATTCTTCTGCTTTACCTTTAGGTAAATTACCTACGTCTACATAAAATATTCTACGTTCTGGTGCTCTTGAAACTCTGTAAACCACTAAAGAATCTTCCATGTATCTTAATTGGTTAACCAATTTCAAAGACTTATGCAAGTGGCCTATTGATCTCGTTCTGTGAGAATCCATAAGACCAGATGTTACTTGTATGATAGCATCCTTTGCGAATTTGACTCCAGTAGCGCTGGCACCGTTTAGATTATTTGAGTATACGTAGTATTCGTCGGAGATATGTTCGTATTCAACAGAAGTCTTTTTATCTCGTTTTGTTTCTATTTCTTTTACTTTGCTTATGTGTGTAGGTTCAACCTGACGTAATTCTACAATACCCTTTTGTGGGTTTTCTTTATCAATAATAACATGAAAATAAGCTCTACCGTCGATATACCAGTTTCTAAAATAGTCTGACGCTTTTTCGTTAAAGTTGTATAATTCTAAAATCTTTGAAAATTCTTTTAGTATTCCTTTTTTTACACTTGCGGGCTGCCGCAAATCTTCTAAGTGTAAACTAATAGGTGCAGATGTATCGCCTGACGCTATAGCGCCATCTACGATATCGTTTACTGCTGCGTCGCACTCAGGCATAGCCGCCGCATCGCGATATTTGATAATTAAGTCATGATCAGAAACTGCATCAGTGTTAGATAAATCTAAAACACTTCCGTAGTATCCTCCACCACTTACTGCAACATTAGTTGCTCCATCGTCGCTAACTTTGGGTATAGGCGAAATGATCTTTTCTTCTCGAGCCGTTGTTTTGGCCGATACTTTTTTACTAATGTCGTATCCGAATAATTCCATAATAATATTTATACAACAATAAGCGGAGGGTTTGGACCTCCGCTTAGTGCGTATATCTTAGTTAAAACTTTAAGTTGTGGTGTTTGATTCCCAATACTGGTAAGCAAACTCAACAGTGAATTCTTCAATTGTATCTGCCGAATCGTAACTTACATCAATCGCTGATACATTTACTGGAAATGCGTCTCTGATAGTATATGATTTAGTTGTTGCTCCAGCTTTATCGAGCTGATCAATGAAAAGATCAGATGTATAATCATTAGGATTAACTAAACCGGTGTTAGCCACGTGTTCGTTAATACCATTCATCCATCGCTCCATTGCGTTTCTGACTTCATAACCAGAATCATTGATAATAGTTACTGTCCAGTTTTCGAATATTCGATCACCAGCTACTTTTAATTGACGTCCACGATAAGGGATTTCAATGTTGTTGACTACACTCGCAGGCATTTGGGCGCCTTTGCACATGAATGAAGATAATTCAGCATCGCCTTCGGCGTATCCTGGGAATGTTAATGTCGCTTTGAAGAGATTAGCTCTTGCACCGCCACCAATTAGTTTTGATTTAAAGTTGTCTACAGTTGCCATAATAGTTGTTTCCTTTTTATATTATTTATATTAGTTTCCTGTACCAACAATCTCACTAAATTCAACTCCAGTGCGTGTTGCAATAAAGTTAAGTGTGATAAAGTTAATTGAACGAGCTGGCTTAATATAGATATCAGCCACAAAACGATTAGTATCAATAATGTTTCCAGTGTTATTTGTTTCGTCACAAACAACTAAGAAGTCATTAATACCACGTCTACCTTTAACGTCCCTTAAGAATGGTTCAACCATATTACGGAACATTGCACGGGTAAACTCATCGTTTAATTCAAACAATTGAAATTTGGATGCAGTCGAAATTGCCTTTTCTAAGACAATGAATAGCCTACGTACGTTGATTCTATCAAACGCAGAAGGTTTTCTTTGGTATGTTTTATCGCCGAAGAGAAGAATACCTTGACCAGGTTGAGCAACTATTGGATTGATACCTTTCTTATAAAGAGCATCTCTTTCAACCTGATTAGGGTTGAATTTTAGTTTACTTACACCTAATAATTGACCGCGGCTATAACCTGCTGG
>Ga0114995_10000642_pt1 | contig 24370 bp, 18 predicted proteins | sample ArcticOcean_MG_C_11_FD_87038 | JGI IMG/M metagenome (GOLD analysis project Ga0114995, IMG submission 87038) | Marine microbial communities from western Arctic Ocean - ArcticOcean_MG_CB2_154 | ecosystem: Environmental > Aquatic > Marine > Oceanic | place: Arctic Ocean: Canada Basin | collected... | reverse complement strand
TTGTTTAATCCATTAGGAAACGCGATGCCTTGGTATGGAAAAGCGGTGTTATATATCATCCTTATACCAATTGAGATCTTAGGAATCTTTATAAAACCTTTCTCATTAATGATTAGACTTTATGCCAACATGCAAGCAGGTCACATTGTATTAATGAGTTTAGTTGGGTTGATATACATATTTGGAAACATGATGGGAGGAAGTCTTTCCTTTTTATTAGCGTTTGCCATCTCATTAATTGAAGTTTTAGTAGCGTTACTACAAGCGTACATTTTTACTATGCTAGCTGCACTTTATTTTGGATTCGCTGCTGAAGAGCACGAGCACCAAGAAGAGGCGCATGCTCACTAGTGAAATTAAGAATTGAATTTATTAACAAGTAAATATATATAGACATGGAAATTCCAGTAATGGTAGGAGCCGGATTGGTTGTAATTGGAGTAGGTATTGGTATTGGTAGAATCGGTGGTTCTGCAATGGATGCAATTGCTCGTCAACCAGAGGCAACAAACAAAATTCAAACTGCAATGCTTATCGCAGCTGCACTTATTGAAGGAATTGGTTTCGCGGCTTTATTCGCTGTATCATAAACCAAACGTTTTTTAGATTCATCTGCAGCGGTTGGCTGCAGATGAGTTTTTAAATTATATAGAAAATGGATAAATTACTCAATGACTTTTCACTTGGTCTGTTTGTATGGCAAACCTTGTTATTTCTTCTTTTATTATTTCTTCTAAAGAAATTTGCTTGGAAGCCTATCCTAGACGCGGTAGACGAAAGAGAGAAATCTATAGAAAGTGCTCTTAAAGGTGCTGAAGAAGCTGAAAGAAGAATGCAAGCTCTTCAAGCAGATAACGAGGCCGCTAAAAAAGAAGCTATGATAGAGAGAGACGCTATCATGAAAGAAGCTAGAGACACTAGAGATGACATCATCTCTGATGCCAAAACGGCTGCTTCGGAAGAAGGAGTTAAAATGATAGCTTCCGCTAGAGAAGAAATAGAAATTCAGAAGAAAGCTGCTATTGCTGATATAAAAACACAAGTAGCTTCTCTTTCCTTAGATATTGCTGAAAAAGTAGTTAGACAGAAGCTTTCTGCAGACGGAAGTCAAAAGGAGCTTATAGATACGCTTTTAAACGAATCAAAGCTGAATTAAGATGAAAATCACTAAAGCGGCTAATAGATATGCGAAGTCACTTCTTGATCTTTCTATAGAACAGAATAAGGTTGAAGAGGTGTTTGAAGACATGTCTAATCTGGCTAAAACTATTGAAGGAAGCAGAGATCTTCGTGTTATGCTGAACAGTCCTGTTATTAAACCAGATGCTAAAGCTAAGGTTTTAACTCAGATTTTTTCAGGAAACGTAGGAGAGATGACAGCTAAGTTTATCGCTCTTATTACCAACAAAGGAAGAGAGGCATTGCTAGGAGGAATAGCTCATGCGTTTTTATTTCAGTATAAAGCGTTTAAAAACATTTCTCAGGCTGAGGTAATTTCTTCTGCGCCATTAGACGCTGAGACTAAAGCAAAAGTAGAGGAGGTTCTTCAGAAATTAGCTCCAGGGTTATCAGACTTAAAAGAGACAATAAACCCAGACTTGATAGGCGGGTATATACTCAAAGTGGGTGACCAGATGATAGACGCATCAGTAAGCACACAATTAAGAGAATTAAGAAGAGAATTTACAGAGAATCTATACGTACCTGGATTCTAAGAAATTAATAATAGGTAAAACCAAGAAAAAATGGCTGAAGTAAAACCAGCAGAAGTTTCTGCAATTTTAAGAGAGCAACTTGCCGGAGTAAAAACTGAAGTGGAACTACAAGAAGTAGGTACCATTCTTCAAGTTGGAGATGGTATTGCTAGAATCTACGGATTATCTAACGTACAGGCTGGAGAGCTTGTTGAATTCGAAAACGGAGTAAAAGGCATCGTACTTAACCTAGAAGAGGATAATGTAGGAGCTGTACTTCTAGGGCCTTCGGGAAACCTAAGAGAAGGATCTTCTGTTAAAAGAACAGGAACTATCGCTTCTATTAATGTAGGTGAAGGAATGTTAGGTAGAGTTGTTAATACTCTTGGAGAACCAATAGACGGTAAAGGACCCATAGAAGGAAAACTATACGAAATGCCTATCGAAAGAAAGGCGCCAGGTGTAATTTACCGTCAGCCGGTAGAAGAGCCTATGCAAACAGGTATAAAAGCTATCGACGCCATGATTCCAATAGGAAGAGGCCAAAGAGAGCTTATTATTGGTGATAGACAGACAGGAAAGTCTACTGTAGCTATTGATACTATTATCAATCAAAAAGAATTTTACGATGCTGGTGAGCCAGTATTCTGTATATATGTAGCTATTGGTCAGAAAGGATCTACAGTAGCACAAACAGTAAAAACATTAGAAGAAAACGGAGCTATGCCTTACACGGTAGTAGTAGCCGCCACAGCTTCTGAGCCAACTCCTCTCCAGTATTACTCTGCATTCTCTGGAGCTGCTATCGGTGAATTCTTTAGAGACACAGGGAGACCAGCACTTATTGTTTATGATGATTTATCGAAGCAAGCAGTAGCATATAGAGAAGTATCTCTTCTTCTAAGAAGACCTCCAGGCAGAGAGGCTTACCCAGGAGATGTATTTTACTTACATTCTAGACTTTTAGAAAGAGCAGCTAAGATTAATTCATCAGACGCTATAGCAGCTGACATGAATGACCTTCCAGATTCTCTTAAAGGAATAGTTAAAGGAGGTGGTTCACTAACAGCTCTGCCAATTATCGAAACTCAAGCAGGAGATGTATCTGCATATATCCCTACGAATGTAATTTCTATTACAGACGGTCAGATATTCTTAGAGTCCAATTTATTCTTAGCAGGTGTTAGGCCAGCTATTAATGTTGGTATCTCAGTATCTAGAGTAGGAGGGAACGCACAGATAAAATCTATGAAGAAGGTATCTGGAACATTGAAGTTAGATCAAGCTCAATACAGAGAATTAGAAGCATTTGCTAAGTTCGGTTCGGATTTAGATGAAGCGACTTTATCTGTAATTGAAAAAGGAAAAAGAAACGTAGAAATCCTTAAGCAAGCTCAGAACTCGCCTATGAAAGTAGAAGAGCAAACAGCTATTATTTATGCTGGAACTAAAGGGCTACTTAGATCAGTTCCTGTAAAGAAGATTAAAGAATTCGAGGTGAAGTTTATCGACTTTATGAGGGCTAATCACCAAAATACTTTAGACGCTCTAAAAACAGGTAAACTTACTAGTGAGATAAGCGCAACTTTAGAAAAAGTAGTAGCAGATTTATCGGCTACTTACTAAACCTAACTCAGAATAAGGGGATATGGCTAACTTAAAAGAAATACGAAATAGAATCTCGTCTGTAAACAGTACTATGCAGATAACCTCTGCTATGAAGATGGTTTCTGCGGCTAAATTAAAAAGAGCCCAAGACGCTATTACTCAAATGAGACCATATGCTGAAAAACTTCAGGAGATATTATCTAATGTAGCTTCTAATGTAGAAAGCACAGAAGGTGTTTATTCTGAGGAAAGAGGCTCTAATAATATGTTAATCGTAGCGATAAACTCTAACAGAGGATTATGTGGAGGATTTAACAGTTCTATTATTAAGGAAATAACTAAGATTAAAAGTAGGTATTCAGACGCTAATATTAAGGTTCTTCCTATCGGTAAAAAAGCACACGAGCACTACACTAAAACGAAGGAAATTCATTTGGATGGATTTGGTGAGCGTCCTTATGACGTTTATGGTGAATTGACATTTGACAATGTAGCTAAAATAGCAGATGAGGTCATGAATCAGTTCAAGGATGGAACTTGGGATAAAGTAATAGTGGTATATAATAAGTTTAAGAATGCGGCGGTGCAAATTGTGATGACGGAACAGTTTTTACCAGTTCTTCCGCCAGAGGGAGCCGCTGCCAACCAAAGCACTGATTACATTTATGAGCCTTCGGAAGAAGAAATTATTACTGAGTTAATTCCGAGATCCTTAAAAGTCCAGTTGTACAAAGGAATTTTAGACTCCAATGCCGGTGAGCACGGAGCTAGAATGACGGCCATGCATAAAGCGACAGATAACGCTAAGGACATTAAAGATGAACTAAAGTTATTCTATAATAAAGCTAGACAAGCAGCTATTACGAATGAAATACTAGAGATAGTAGGAGGTGCAGAAGCACTGAATGGATAAGCGGCTTTTATAATATTTAAAACCCCGTTAGAGCTTCTAACGGGGTTTTTTGTTTAAAGGCTTTTGGTTATTCAGAAAGGCGTAATTTTTGCGTTGCAATATTTCCATGAAACGACTCAATTTAAAAACAAGAATATACCTTTCGATTATAGCCATGATACTGGTTTCTTTTTTTGCTACAGGAATAGTCGCTTATACTAACTTTAAGAGTCGCAATGAGGCATACCACTCTTCGAGATTAGAGAGAAAAGAAAAAGCGATACAAGCCAGTATGGACTACTTTCTAAAACAACAAGGAGAAGTCAACACAGACTCTATTCCTATTATTTTTAGTGATAAAATATGTGAACTAGCCGACGTACATAATTTGGATTTAAACCTGTACGATTTAAGCGGGAAGCTCTTGATATCTAGCAACCCTAATATTTTTACTGAGAAAGGTATTCCTCAAAAAGTCTCGACCTCTATTCTTCAAAAGCTTACAGATGGAGATGTGAGAATTGTACTCGAAAAAGGGAAAGACAATGACGAGTTTTACTTGGCTTATTGGCATTTCAGTGATTTGGAAGGAAGGCCATTAGCCGTAACCAATATTCCTTATTTTGATATTCAAAACGAGAACAGACAAGAAATAGAAAACTTCCTAATAGACCTTATTTTAATTTACGTAGGCTTATTTATAGCCGCCAGTATTCTCGCGCTGCTGCTGTCGAATTATATCACTCAGTCATTGCAACGCATAGGGGATAAAATGAAAGGAGTTGATTTAGGAAAAACAAACACACCCTTAGAGTGGGAAACCAATGATGAAATAGGATCCTTGGTGACAGAGTACAATAGGATGCTTAAAGAAGCAGAAAAGAGTGCTATAGCAACTGCTCGGTCAGAAAGAGAAAGCGCTTGGCGAGAGATGGCTAAACAAGTAGCGCATGAAATAAAAAACCCATTGACTCCTATGAAGCTGAGAATACAGTATTTGCAGCGGGCCATGGATGACAAGGACCCAGATTGGGAAGATAAATTCAAGAACACAGCGGTGTCGTTAATCAACCAAATAGACACCTTGACTAATATCGCAAATGAGTTCTCAAATTTTGCGCAGATGCCAAAGGCTAAAGAACAAAATATCGAATTGAGCGCTGTCATAGAAGATGCTATTCAAATATTTAGTTTGGAGTCAGATGTCGAGATGACATTTACCACACAAACCGAGCACACAAACATCACAGCCGATAAAGACCAAATACTGCGGGTGTTTAACAACTTACTAAAGAATGCTATACAGGCTATACCAGTCGATAGAAAAGGTGAAATAAGCATCTATTTAAAGGAGTACAATGGCATGGTGAAGGTTGAGATTCAAGACAATGGATCAGGTGTTCCAGAAGAGATTCAAGAAAATATTTTCATCCCTAATTTTACTACTAAATCCAAAGGCATGGGGCTAGGCTTGGCTATGGTAAAAAACATAATTGAAAACCATGGAGGTGAAATCTGGTTTAAAACTAAAAAGGATGAGGGCACCACATTTTACTTAACCTTTAAGGTATAAATAACCGGTCGTGATGGTGAGGCATCGTTATTAAACGAAGCCACCTGAAGCTCTAATAGATATGTTCCATCAGGAATGTTATTATCTACAAAGATCATTTCTGTGATCGTTCTTTCGAGGTTCATGTTTGAAGGGTAATTCCAGAATATTCGATGTGCGATTAGCTTCCCTTCATCACTTTCACGATCTACAGAAGGTAAATCTAAAAGTAAATGTTTGACTCCAGTAGAAGCTATGTATTCCATAGCGTCAGGATGAATATATGGCGGGTTGGTATCACTGTAGTTTTTTTCCTTTTTTTCTTTAGTGTTGGGTGATGTTCTAATGATTAATGACTCAGAGCTCCCATCCCATTGAGTCTCTAGTTGGTCTCTCGTAATAACCAAATCTCCTTTTTCCATCCACCTATCATTTTCTTTCAGAGTATCCGGATTTATAGTTATTAATGAAGCATCAGAAAAGAAGGTTTTTAGAGAGTCATTTACAGAATGAACCTCTTTACTGATGTGGCCCACACACTCTGTATGTGTTCCATGGCCATGAGGATTAAAGAAGATGTTTCTAAAGTTAACAGCCCCGCCTAAAGCCACACTTCCTATAAAATGCTCTGTCATAACGGGAGTAATTTTAGGTAGATCCACGTACCAAGCTTGAGGGTTTTTTTTAGATGACAGTTCTATAGAAATATCTAGAGGTTCTTGAAGGTTAGCCTCGAACTCAACTCCATTAATTAGGATGCTAGCTTTTATATTAATCATGGGTTAAAAATAAATCACTTGCGATTCTATCTGCCAAAAGAAATCCGTTTTGTGTTAATTTTATAGAGCTCTCTGAGATTAAAAGGTCTTTAGAACCCTCGTATCTAGTGAGGATATCCTGAAAATTTAGAGAAATAGTTACTCCATAATTATCAGTAATCCACTTAGGGTCTATCCCCTCTCTTCGTCGAAGGTTAGTCATAATATACTCATTGTAACTATCTATATTCGAAAGAGTTTCTGATTGGGGAAGAAGTGTGCCTGTTTTCGTTCCCTTAGCATACAGGACATTATTAGAAATATTCCAGCTTCTGGTTCCATCGATAAAACTGTGCGCACCAGGGCCTAAGCCTAAATAATCCGCTCGGTTCCAGTAATTGCTATTATGCTTCGATTCAAACCCAAGCTTGGAAAAGTTTGACACCTCATAGAAATGAATGCCCGCATCTTTTAAATTATCTACCAGAGTAATAAACTCAGCCGAGCTTGCCGAGTTAGGTGAAGCCAAAACCTCCCCTTTAGCAGCTTTTTTACCAAATACCGTTTCTGGCTCTATTGTCAAGCAGTAAGCGGAAATGTGAGGCGTATTTAGATCTACAGCAGACTTAAGTTCGTTCATCCAATCTGCATGAGTTCTATGAGGAACGCCATAAATCAAATCGATAGATATATTAGATATTCCAGCATCCTGAGCAATTTTAACTGATAAGGCTGCCTGAGTGGAATTATGTGACCTATTCATCCAGGAGAGGATGTCTTCATTGAACGATTGAACCCCTATGGATAAACGATTTATCCCCAGTTTAATCCAGTTTTTCACAACAGCATCCGTGATATCTTCAGGGTTGGCTTCTAACGTAATTTCCGGAGTGGAAGAAACCGAGTAATGGGTATAAATTGCCTTGAGGATATTTTCCAGTTCACTAGAGTTTAAAAGACTAGGGGTTCCTCCACCTAAGTATATCGTCTTAATTTCTTGGTGAGCTAAAGACTTTTTACGTTGCAACGCCTCCAGATGTATACCACTTAAAACACCAGCCTTCGTTTTTAAGGAAGTACTGAAGTGAAAATCACAATAATGACAAGCCTTCCTGCAAAAAGGAATATGAACATATATTCCTGCCATTTACGGGGTTATTATAGATTTTATTTGTTCGTTCTCTTCTGTTTCTAGCAGGGTTTTTATGGTTTCTTTGATAGAGCTTGAAACCTCCATTGCTTCGACATCTTCAAGGCCTCGGCTATCTAGTTCTTGCTGGACAGCCTTTAGACCATTATAACCAGCTAAACGAACCCACCAAGTTCCGGGAGTTACCGCTATCTTTTCTAGTTCTCCTGAATTCTGAGCTATGAATGAAGAGCTTTGGTTCTTTAGATAGTTAGCATAAGTTCCAGTTAAACCGAATTTTCCAAAACCTGATGCGCTTTGAAGGGTTTTTACCATAAACTCATTCATAGATTCGTCTCCGTGCTTTGCATAAATATTCGCTATAGAACCTTTGACTTTTTGACTTTTTTCATTTTCTAATTCTTGAGCTTTAATCAATCCTAATGCTGTATTGGTGTCCACTATAGACTTCAGGGCTTGCGCCATCACAGCGTAGCTTTTATCTTGAAGAGCCTCGGTATATACTTGAGAAAAATCATCTTCATTATAGGTCTTAGACAATGTTTTTATAGCTTTAGCCCTAACGAGTGATTTCGGGTCTTTCTTAACCATACTGAGCAGCCTCTCTCTAAACTCTAAGGGAGAAGCGTCCTTTAATTTTTTAGCTCCTTTAAGAGCCGTCTGTCGAATTTTCCAAAACGAATCAGATAACGCATCTTCCAAGCAAGCGATACACTCAGGGTCACTTGATTTTAAACAATAATCTAAAGCCTCACTCTTATCTAGGTAGACTTTAGCATTGTTATAAGCTAGAGGCCACCACGCATCAGGCCGATTGTCTTTTTTGGTTCCCAATAATACTTTTTCGGCATCTAGATTAGCAAAAGAAAACACCCCCTCATAAGGTAAAATAAATTCTTGATGTCTTTGTCTAATGTCTATTCGTTGTCTCTTAACGCCAGAATCTGTGTAAACATCGACTTCTAATGGGAGCCTGAATAGGCCTTCCTGTGTTTGCTCTATTAGAACTGTCAGTGTGTTTAGGGAGTCATTCACATCATAGTCAATCGTAAGCTCAGGGTGACCGCTTCCTAAAAACCATTGGTTAAAAAACCAGTTTAAATCCTTTCCGCTTACCTCTTCCATGGCTAGCCTTAACTGATGAATTTCTACAGATTCGAATTGATTATCATCTAAATAAAGTTTTAAACCAGAGAAAAACGCAGCATCACCTAGAAAATAACGCAGCATATGAAGCACTCTACCACCCTTGTTATAGCTGTGCCCGTCAAACATATCTTCTTTATCTTCATAATAGAACCGAATCAAGTTTTCTTGCTTTGTTTGGGATTCAGCTAAATATCCTGCCATAGAATTCATTCCATGCAAATCAGCAGCATATCTGCCATATTTATGCTCTTCCCACAGGTACTCGCCATAAGTGGCAAATGACTCATTTAAAGGAAGATTAGACCAGCTTTCACAAGTAACTAAGTCACCAAACCAGTGATGAAATAGCTCATGAGCGATCACAGCTTCATTATCACCATCTAATAACTCTCTATCTGTGGCATTCAAGAAATCACCATGGATAACAGCAGAAGTGTTTTCCATTGCTCCGCTCACAAAATCACGGACGATTACCTGACTGTATTTATCCCATGGATAAGGAAAACCTAACACCTCAGAGTAAAAAGTAAGCATCTCAGGGGTATTCCCGAAGATATCTTTTGCGTAAGGAGCATATTCAGCTTCTAAGTAGTAATCTACTGCTATGTCTTCGTTATTTGCGTTTTCCCAAGAATCGCTAACCACAGAGTAATCACCTATAGCCATCATTACTAAATATGGAGCATGGGGTAGCTCTTGTCTCCAGTAATCTGTGCGTGTTCCGTCACCATTATAATTAGAGAAGATTAAAGCTCCGTTTGATAGTGTTTTATATTTCTCTTGAACGGTTATTTTTAATTCTTGAGTAAGCCTTTCGTTTGGACTATCGATAGTCGGAAACCACACACTGTTGGCTTCTGTTTCTCCTTGAGTCCATATTTGCGTAAGTTTATTAACCTCAGTAGAGTCTGGATTAATAAAATATATCCCTTGGGCTAAGGAAATAGCACTACTTCCTTTTGAAGTTACCTTTTCTGGAAAAGCGGTATAGTTTATTCTGAGCTGATATACTTCTGAGCGAGTGTATTCCTTGTCTAATTGTATGTTAAGAAACTCACTGTCGTAGGTATATTCTAGCGGGATAAAACCATTATCCTCAACCAAACTTACTTCGGATATTTCCATTCCTTTAGCATCCAGTATTAGCTTTTTGGTAGCATAGAAGTATGGCTTTACATCAAGCAGTATAGAACCTATAACAGACCTTTCTTTCCAATCAAAAGAAACGCTTAAATCCATATGAAGGATATCGTTAATACGAGTTTCTGTCGCTCTATAAGAACTTGTGTCAGGCATAATAACAACCTCCTCCAGGGCTATTTCCTTTGTGTTTATTACGGCTCCCAAAACACTTGTTTCGGGCATGTTTTTTCTAGAAGCACAAGAGAAAAGAAGAGAAGAGAGTAAGAAAAGAAAAGCTAGAGTAGACAGTCTCATAATTTATTTTTTCTCCAAAGGTATAGTGTTTCTTAGGTTAGTGTTGCAAGGCCTCACTTTAATTCAGGAACAGTTAATTTTAATATTCAATCTTTCGCATCTTTGCCTGAAATTACACTGAAATGATAAAAGCACTCTTTAACGATAAAACAGCTCTATCCCTTAGCAAAACCAGTGATGATGGATTAACCGGAGAAGTTAATGGGGTGGGTTATAAATGGGATGTTTCAGAAATCTCACCGAATAGCTGGAGTGTAATAGATGAAAACGGAAATTCTTTTAGCATCGTGTTGGATGATTACTCTGCCGACAGTAAAAAAAACACCTTTAAAATAGCGGGTCAAGTTATAGAGGTAATAGAGCAAAGTGAGTTTGACCTTCTTCTTAAGGAACTAGGAATCTCTAATGGAGGGATTAAAAAGTTAAAAGAAATTAAAGCTCCGATGCCTGGGCTAGTTCTAAAGGTTTTGGTGTCGGAAGGGCAAGAGGTCGCAGAAGGTGACGTAATCGTGATTTTGGAGGCTATGAAAATGGAGAATGTAATAAAATCGCCTACCGGAGCTAGGGTAAAATCAATCAGAGTAAATAAAGGAGACACCATAGACAAAGGGGAAGTTATGGTTACGTTTGACTAGGCTATCCCTGTTTCTCCTTGTACACAGAAAACTGTGTATAATAATACCATTACAGCTACCCTTCCGTTTATTATACAGTACCTTTAATAATCCCGTCATGAGGTGTGTTTTTATTTATATACTATTTATTGTTTGGTCTTCTGCGATGAGCGGTCAAGACTGTTCCTCTCCCATTACAGCCTGTTCTGGAGTGACTGAAATTATAGACTCTACTAGTTTCTCTGGGGGGTTTAATGGCCCATGTTTTACTGCTGTTCAAAGCATATTTTATGAGTTTACCACGAACAATAGTGCTGACAATCCAACTGGATTTCTTCCGTATGAAATAGAGGCAGACATTTTTATTGAGAGTTGTATTGATGAAGGGTTGAACTTAGCCGTAAATGCGGGGATATTCCATCCTACTAGCGGAACTGATCCATGTGCTGGTCTCACAGTGATAAGCGCGTGTGTGTCTAATTCTAATTCTTTTATCTTTAGCTCAGGAGCTTTAGAGCCAAACACTACGTATATTTTGGTTTTGGGAATAGACCCAACGTCAATTGGTTTTGGGTGTAATATAGAATTAACGCTTACTGGTGCGCCTTTAGAAATTAATGCCTGCTGCGATGATAGTATTTCATTAGGCTTAAGCTCAGAGCTAGAGGTTTATGGAGCTACGGTAACGTTTGGTGAGCAGAATTATGTATGGTCTCCTAAAAGCACTTTAGATGATTTTCAATCTCAATTCCCAATAGCAACACCTTCCAGCACAACGGTATATGAGGCGGTTGCGCAGGTTGGAGATTGCCCTGTTTCTGATCTAATCACTGTTACAGTAGAACAGGCTATTACGGTTCTTAATACGTTTTCACCGAATGGCGATGGCTATAATGATTTTTGGAAAATCCATAGAATTGAAGGTTTTGAGAGAGCGTTGATTAATGTTTACAGCAGGTGGGGTCAGGAGGTATATAAAAGCTTTGGATACTCCGTTCCTTGGGATGGGACTAATGAGGGAAAAAAATTGGCTGCCGGCACCTACTATTATGTAATAGAATTAAATTCCTTAGAGGTAACCTCAGAACCGATAGTAGGATTTGTGGTCATACTAAATTAGAAATGAAAATATTAGCGCTAATTATAACATTGGTTTCATTTATTGCTGCTGAGGGACAACAGTTACCAATTTACACAAACTATAATTTTAACTTATTTGGCATTAACCCTGCCGCAGCAGGTTCTCAATCATGCCTCGATTTAAGAATGGGTTACCGGAGGCAATGGTTAGGCTTTCCAGGAGAGCCCAAGTCAACTTTTATTGGAGTTAACGGAAGTTTTGGAAAAAAGAGATTTAACTTTCATGGTGTAGGAATAAAAGTAGAAACAGACGAGGCAGGGCCTATGGGCTTTTCGTCACTTTCGGGGTCATATTCCTATCACATTAAAGTGAACAAGAAAAACATGCTCTCGCTAGGCTCTTCATTAGGATTTAGTCAGCACAGATTGGATGTTGGGCAAGTTACAGCAGAAGACTTTTCTGACCCAGCCATTACAGCGTCTCAAAGTCAAGTTCTGTTTCCTCAAATAGGCCTGGGGATTTGGTACCAAAGTCAGGACAGGTATATAGGGTTTTCGGCTAGAAACATCATAGAGAATAAGTTTACCAATTTTGGAACGGACAGCCGTTTTAGACGACACTCCTATTTAATTCTTGGTAAATCTATTCCAGTAAATGACAACCTTTTTTTCAAACCCTCCGTAAACATTAGACATGTAAGTAGGTCACCTTTAGCGGCAGATGTAAACCTGTTGTTTGATTTGAATGATTTGTTTGAGTTCGGGATTTCTTTCAGAGGAGGGCATGGAGTCTCTGGAATGGTGAAGGTCGCTGTTCTGAAGTATTTAACTATAGGCTATGCCTATGATAGAACAATAAACAAACTCAGAGTGGGAGGAGCCAACTCTCATGAGATTATGCTGGGAATTCAAGCCTGCCCGAGGGGAGAGAAAAAAGGAATTAAGTGCAGTGCCTACGATTAGAAAACAATTTTCATTATTTATAAACTAACTGAATCCAAGTGACTAATTATACCACCCTATCTTTAACTGCTTCAGTAAAGTCCCTAGTTTTTATTCTGAGTATACTCGGAACGAGTACTTTCGGCTATAATCAGCAGATTCAATTGGACCTTTCTTCAGGGGAGACTCAAACGCTAGAACTTACCCAAGCAAACGGCATGCAGATTACCGGTCAAGGCACTCTTAAATTGGTCTGTGGCTCTCAAGGAATTCAAATAACAGAATCCTTAGTTTTAGGAAACCAAGTAAAATTAGTTTGTGATGAAACAATCCATCTAGTTGGGTCAGGAATTCTTCAAGCCTCTCGTCTTAATTCGAACATCTCTATTCAAGGAGAATGGGAACTAAGATCAGACTTAACCTTGAAACCAGAGAAAGAAGCTCATTTCCACAATGCTACGATTAATTTGGGCAGCTCCAGTATTGTATCAGACAATTTAATCTTTTCTGGAGTGAATTTGATACACACTAATGGAGGTGTTATAGTGGCTAATAAGTCTTTTTTATCGAATGAACAATTAGAGGTTGAGTCATCTCAGGCTGATGTGATATTTATTCCTGAGTTAGCTGAATTTACTGGTTCTACAGATCTTCCGGTACATTTCTTTTCGTCAGCGGGGAACCCTTGTGGTGATCCTGAATTTGAAATTACTGTAGAGGTTATTTCCGATTACAATGGAGTAGATATAAGCTGCAATGGCGCTGATGATGCAGAGGTTCAGTGTGTCGTAACAGGAGGTGTTGGGCCATTTGTCTGTGAGTGGTTTGGAGGGACTGGCGACAATACAGGAGAGACTTACTCTGGACTGGGAGCTGGAACTTACACAGTATTAGTTACCGACGAAGGACAAAATGTCATTTGTGTAGAAAATGTTCAAATAGCAGAACCGCCACCTTTGGCTGTTTTCACATTAAACCTAATGATGCCTTCATGTGATGCTCTTTGCAATGGAAGCACAAATCCTATTGTGCTCGGAGGAACAGGGTTGTATACGTTTGACTACTCTAACGGGGGAATGGATCAGGAAAACCTTAATCTCTGTGCAGGAGTGAATAGTATTATGATTTCTGATGTAAATGACTGTCAATTAGACACCACTTTTGTTATAAACGAGGACTCCATAGACATAGATTTATTGTACACGGATTCGTTATGTTTTGGTGATAATTTTGGAGTTGCCTCTGTGTCTCCTTCTGGCGGCGGCGGTGGGCCTTACGATATAGATTGGTCTACCAATGAAGCCACGAACGCGATCTCTAATTTGTCTAGTGGAACTTATTCAGTGGAAATTCTTTATGCAGAAGACTGTTCAATAGACAGTACGTTTACTATTGTTGGTTTAGGTGAGTTAATAGTAACTATTGATGAATCTGAAAACCCAGTATGTATTAGTGACAATAACGGAATTATAAGCGTTTCTATTTCTGGGGGGTCGCCAGAGTACACTCTAGCATGGACGAAAGAAGGAGTTCCATTTTCTATAGAAGAGGATTTGAGTGATTTAGGAATAGGATTGTATGAGCTTTCGGTTACAGACGCTTTTGGGTGCACGGGTTCACTTTCGTTGAGCTTAGAGGCTCAAGAAGAAGTTCTAGTGGAGACAACTCTAGTAGAAATAGATTGTTTCGAAAATTGTAATGCCAGTATAACCTCAACTGTTATTCAAACCCAGGAGCCAGTCACATTCACCTGGAGTGATGTAAATGGCATCATTTCGAATGCTGAATTTATTGAAAATATTTGTGCTGGGACTTATGAGCTTGTAGTGTTAGACGGAACTGGTTGTGAGTATATTGAGACGTTTATTATAGATGAGCCTGAAGGAATAGAGGTTCTGGAAGATATTACTAACATCTCCTGTAATGGTTTAGCAGAAGGGATGATTCTTCTGACGGTGAGTGGAGGAAGTGCTCCTTACTCTACAAGTCTTCCAAGCATAGAAGCCAATCCTGGAGAGTTTGGTTTAGATAACCTTATCGCTGGTAGTTATGTGGTGGACGTAACAGATGATGAAGGGTGTGTGGTTTCTGTGCCTTTTGAGCTAATTGAGCCTGAAACTTTATTAGTAGACCTAAGTTTCGAAGACCCGAATTGTTTTGGTGAATCATCAGGAAGTATAACGCTTATTGTCTCTGGAGGGTCTGAGCCTTACTCAATCGAATGGGTGGAGTTGGGAGTGTTTGACGAGTTAAACCTATCAGACTTACCTTCTGGAGATTACAACATTATAATTACAGATGCTCAAGGCTGCGAAGATTCGTTAACCGTGACTTTAGAAGACCCCTTAGAAATAGCTGTGTTAGAAACAACCAACCCTGTTCTTTGTAATGGAGGAAACACGGGGAGCATCTCATTAGAAGTATCAGGTGGATTAGAACCATACACACCCGTTTGGACACCCGTTTTAGACGCTTCGTTAGCCCAAGAGAATTTAACGGCAGGAGTATATGAGGTGACACTTACAGATGATAATGGATGTGAGTTTAACAATACCTTTGAAATAACCGCACCAGACGAGATTATAATTACAGAAGAGGTTTCTGTTTTAAACTGCTCCGAAGATTTAGGGGCGATAGAAATTTCTATTGAAGGAGGAATAGAGCCTTACGATATATCATGGGTGGGTATAGAGGCTTCAGGAGAGACACTTTTAACAGAGTTATCTGCAGGAGATTATAGCGTAACTGTTATAGACGATAGCGAATGCGAAGTCACGGAAGGCTATACCATAACCGTACCAGAGGCCATAGAGATAGTAGAGGTAATAACTCAACCAAACTGTTTTGGGGAGTTAGGTGTTATTTCTTTGGATATCACAGGAGGGACAGGACTTTACACTATAGAGTGGACAGGAGTCGAAGCTGATGGAGACACAGAAATTCTAGACCTAATAGCAGGGACATATACTGTCACGGTGACCGATGAAAATGGGTGTGAGGAAGAAGAGTCCTATGAAATTATTTTAATAAATGAATTTGCAGCTAATGTTAATCTCACACAGCCAGATTGTTTCACTTTAAATGGTGAAGCTATATTAGCTTTAGAAGGAGGAACCGAGCCATATAGTATTATATGGTCGGGAGTAGCAGCAGATGATGAATTATCGGCTTCAGAGATAGCACCAGGATCTTACACGGTGAGTATTACTGATGCTAATTTATGCGCCATAGAAGTAGAGTTTGAAATTACAGAGCCATATGAACTCTCATCAGAGACAATCTTTAACGGTGTGCTTTGCAATGGTGAAAACACAGGCTCAATAGATATTACCCTAGTAAACGCTACTGGAGTTATCGATTACAGTTGGGTAAATGAAGAGTTAGGGTTTACAAGCCCAACCCAAGACATAGAAAACTTGTTTGCAGGCGTTTATGAACTAACCGCTACAGATGAAATCGGATGTGTGTTTAATGAAACCTTTGAAATACTAGAAACAGAAGAATTAGTTATAACTCTGGAGAACATCCAGAGTGAAACCTGCGAAGGGCTGGAAAATGGAAGCATTGAGGTGTCTATTTCTGGGGGGACTTTAGACTACCAAATTGACTGGAGTGGAACAGGCTTCTCTTCTAACGATGAGGATATTTTAGAGTTAGCATCAGGAGATTATACATTGAATGTTTCAGATTTAAACGGATGTGTTGCAACTGAAACTTTCATAGTAAATTCTGGGACATTAATAACACCGAACAGTTCTAGTATAGACTCTGAGTGTTCGGTAAGCACAGGAAGTATGTCTGTCAACATAGATTCTGATAATCCTATCGAAGACATCTCGTGGTTTGATGATGGAGTTCTTCTAACAGATGGTTTAATTACTACCATAGAAAACCTTTCTTCAGGAACATACTCAGTAGAAATCACTGATGACCAAGGGTGTAGTGTTTCTGAAACTATTCTTATCTCAGACACAGGGGCCCTTTCAATAAATGCTGAGGTAAGTGGAGTAAACTGCCAGGGAGACTCTAACGGCTCGATATTAATTGTTGTAACCAGTGGGACAGAGCCATACATCTTAACTTGGTCTGGACCAGTCGAGATAGCAGATGACCAATACAACCCTACCAATCTTATAACGGGAGATTATATAGCTTCTATTAATGATTCTGAAGGATGTAATACACTCCAAGAATTTTCAGTTCTTTCCCCAGACTCATTTAGCATAAATGAAACGATCATCAATGTGAGTTGTTTCGGAAATGGAGATGGAGTAATAGCATTAGAACTCATTGGAGGAACAGAGCCTTTCACGATAGATTGGATTGATTCTGATGAGGATCTAGACACCCTTACAAACCTAACTTCTGGTGAATATAGCGTACTGATTGCAGATACCAATGGCTGCATCACCGAAGGAACTTATCAGATAACAGAGGAAGACTTACTAACACTGGATATTTCTTTCACAGAACTATTATGTGTTAACCAAACTTCGACAGATATAGATATTACTGTCACTGGAGGATTAGAGCCCTACACGATTTCCTGGACAGGGGATGTCACTAGCACTAATGAAGATTTAGCAGATGCGGGTGTAGGGACTTATACTGTCCTCATCACAGATGCGGTTAATTGTACAATAGAAGAAACGATTACCATAACCCAAGGCAATGAAATTCTCATAGAAGTAATAGAAACACAACCGACATGTTTAACCAATAATGGTTCATTAACAGCAAGCGCTGCAGGCGGATCAGGACTTGAATATACATTCTACTGGTATTTTATTGGAGATACTCCAACCCTCATAGGACAAGAACCAACGTTAGATAATTTGGAGGCAGGCTCATATTACTTAGAAGTTTTTGATTCTGGAGGTTGTTTTAGCACCGCAGAGATCAATCTATCCAACAATCAGGGAGAAGTCACCGCTAATATCACGGATGTTTTATGTGCTCAAGATGATTCTGGGGCCATTGAAATAGAGGCGTTAGATTTAGCGGGAACACTTTCTGTTGAGTGGGTTGGCCCTAACAGCTTCATTAGTGTAGACGAAGATATTTATGGTTTAACAGAAGGTGAATACACGCTAACGATCACAGACAGCAATGGCTGCGTATTAATAGAAACTTATGAAGTGGCATCTACAAATGAATTAGTTGAAGGAATAGAGGTAACTAATATTTGTTTTGGAGAAACAGGAACAGGAGCTGCAAACATTCTGCTTACGGGCGGGACAGCTCCATATATTGTCAACTGGTCAGGAAATGGGCTGGTCTCTAACCAAGCGTCAATAACTGATTTAAACGAAGGCTGCTATATTTTAGAAATTTCAGATGCTAATAGTTGTTCATACACTGAAGAGGTTTGCATCTCTTCTTTAGATGAAATTATTTTGAATATTTCGGCTCTAGGGAATGAGTGTTTTGCTGATGAAGACGGTCAAATAGAACTTGAAATTTCAGGAGGGAATCCAGGATATAGCATAGAATGGCTGAATAGCGATGCTGAATTTGTATCGGACCAACTAATGGTTACCGAGTTAGCTACTGGAGTTTATGCTGCCAATATCATTGACAATAATGGTTGTACAGCGACCACTAGCGCTTCTATAACCTCTACTCCAGCATTACTCGTGGATATTTCTGAAACTCCTATAGTTTGTTTTGGAGACGAGAACGGAGCCCTTGATATTATTTACACTGGAGGTGTCGGAGCGTTAACTCTAAACTGGACAGGGCCTAATGGCTTCACTTCAGAAGAGGACCAAAATGTAAACTTAGATAATGGGGATTACTGTTATGAGGTCGTGGACTTTATTGGCTGTGTTATATCAGATTGCTACGCACTGAATGATCCTGGACCGTTAAACCTTGGTCAAACCGTAAATAGCACAAACTGTTTCGGAACCAATGATGGAGAGGTTTCATTAGAGGTTTCAGGCGGATATGCGCCTTATACGACTTTTTGGACCTTAAACGGGACTCTATTTAGCACGGAAGAAGACATTGCAGGCTTGGCTACAGGAGTTTATGCTGTTAATCTTTCAGATACGATGGGATGTACAATAGAAGACACATTTACTATTTCAGAGCTTCCGCTGTTGACGGTTGTTTTTGATAATATAATAGGTACTACATGTGCTACTAGTTCAGATGGAGCATTTGAAACAACCGTTTCAGGCGGGATGTTAAATTATAGTTATTCATGGGTTTTAAATGGAACTGAAGAGTCAACAGAAGAAGACCCTTCTGAATTAGGTGCTGGAGATTATCAGCTCACCGTAACAGACGCTAACGATTGTAACACAGAAATAGCTTCTGTTATAATTCCAGTATTAGGAATACTGGAGGTTATAGTTCCACAGAACATCTCTTGGTGCTTTACAGAAGACTTACAACTAATAGAAACTATATCTGTAGAAGCACAAAGTATTGAATGGACAAACCCCCCAAGTACAGATGTTTTATCAACGACTAACTCTGTTTTTTTCCAAGAAGAACCAGGTGTTTATGAGTTAGTTATCACAGGAATAGATGGGCCATGTGTAGCTACAGATACAGTAGAAGTAACCATTCATGAGCTTCCTCAATCAGACGCAGGAGAAGACCAAGATGCTGAATTAGAAGATGAGGTTATATTGGGAGGAAACCCTACCACAGACGACTTGAACACAGTGGTTTGGGCCCCTTTTGAATTATTAAATGAAAGTACTTTATTTAACCCGTCATATTTATTAGTAAATAGCAGTCAAAGTTTCGTGTTAACTGTTACCAGCCCAGAGGGTTGTGTTAGTGAAGACTCTACCCAAGTGACTCTTTCCCCAGAGGTTGATATCCACTCAGGATTTACTCCAAATTCAGACAATATTAATGACGTTTGGGTAATAGGAAATCTCCAAAACTATCCTTCTATTGAGGTTTGGGTTTATAATAGATGGGGAGAGGAGTTGTTTTATTCTCAAGGATATAACCAACCGTGGGACGGAACGTATAATGGTGACAGCCTACCTATAGGAACATACTATTACGTAATAGACTTTAATAAACCAGGCTTTCAATTAACTACTGACGGACCTGTAACAATACTAAGATAATGAAGAAATTAACCTTTATAATAAGCTTTGTAGCTGTTTTTGTTTTCGAGTCGTTCAGTCAGCAATTACCTCAAATTACTCAGTTCATGCTGAATAATTATGCCATTAATACGGCGTTTGCGGGAAAAGAATCAGCTATTGAAGCTAGGATATTAAACCGCGACCAATGGACAGGAATTACAGATGCACCCAGAACATTTAATCTGTCTGTGCAGGGAATGACTCAGAACCCGAAAGTAGGTGTTGGGGGGATTATTTTTTCTGATAATGCTGGGCCTACGCGGAGAATGGGATTAAACCTTAGTTATGCCTACCATTTAAACCTAACAGATAAATGGAAGCTAGGACTTTCTGTAGCAGGGGGAGCGTTGCAATTTTCCATAGACGGCACCAGAATTGATTTAGATCAAGCAGATGACCCAGCGTTGTTTTCGGAAAAAAGAACACAACTCGTTTTTGACGCGAGTTTTTCAGCACTTGTATATCGAGAAGACTTTTATTTTGGAGTAACTCTGCCGCAGCTAATGCAGAACAATCTAGATCTGTATGAAAGCATAGCTGAGGAAGGAAATAAATTAGAAGATCACTATTATGTTACCGCAGGGTATAAGCATGAGCTTTCAGATAAATGGGCTGTAGAACCAGCCATTTTAACTAAGTATGTCAGTCCGGCACCTTTAAAAACAGACCTTAGTCTTAGAGTGATTTATGAATCTAAAGTATGGTTAGGAGGAACGTATAGAACGAATGATGCTATAGCGATGTTCGCAGGGTATAACTATAACGATCAAATATCTATAGGCTACGCGTATGACATTACCACTTCTAGCATAAAATCTTTCAGTGACAGTACTCATGAGTTAACACTAGCGTTTAAGGTATCTAAATAAACTTTTTTTGAATATTGAAGTTTATAGAGATTTCTGCCTGTCATTAAAAGGAGCTACAGAAGAATTTCCTTTTGATAATAGAACCTTAGTGTTCAAGGTTCAGAATAAAATCTTCGCTTTATTAGATATAGAATCCTTCAAACAGATAAATTTAAAGTGTGACCCAGAAAAAGCCATCAAATTAAGAGAACAATTTAAAGGAATTATTCCAGGATGCCACATGAATAAAAAGCACTAAAACTCCTTGAAAACAGCCTAAGACGTTAGCGACAGTCTAGTTAAAGAATTCACCAACCATTCTTATGAGCTGATCGTTTCGGGATTAACTAAAAAACTAAGAGAAGGACTGAATAGTTTATAGTCGGTATAACTCCAGCTAATCTAGTAAGATGCTATCTTTGTCCTTTTCGGAACAAATGGACTATTTACCCTTAGAAAAGGTAGCAGCAGAACTGCTAAAAAAGATTCAATCCCTTAAATCGGGAGAGATGGCTTCTACAGAATTATCTGGTTTAGTAGGCTCTTCTAGAGATGTTTATGAGCGATTGGTTATTCTAGAATTCCAGGCTTTAGAGAAGAAAACCGCTCCAGTTAAAGAACTAAAACCATTTAAAATAGACACAGAAGCCACAGAAAATCCTGCAGTATCGAAGGAGATTAATATTCAGGAAGAGGTAGAAGAAAAAAAAGTACTCGAGAAAAAAAAGCCAGTTAAGATAGCAATAGAAGAACCAGCGGAGACAGAAACAATTGTTGATGAGGTAGTTACTACAAAGGAAAAAGAAACTCCAAAAACAAAACCCGTTGAGAGTGCAGAACAGAAACCTGAAGTAGAATCTAAGAAAACTATAGCAGAGAAATTTGAGAATGCTCCTATTGAGAGCATAGCTAAGTCTATAACCTTAAATGAAAAATTTCAGTTCATAAGAGTGCTCTGCGGAAACAACGCTCAAAATTTTGAGATTCTTTTAGATAAAATAAGAGAGTCGACAGATGAGAAAAGTGCGTTAAACACATTCAGCACTCTTATTACTAAGCCTTCTATAGAGGAAGAAATAGAAGTGTATGAGAAATTCGAAGAACTCATAAAAAGAAGATTTTAATATGGCTAAACTTACTGTGGTTCCTACCCCTATAGGAAATTTAAGAGACATGACCTATAGAGCTGTAGAGGTTCTTTCTTCAGTTGATTTGGTTTTGGCTGAAGACACTCGAACTACTTTTAAGTTATTATCCCATTATCAGATAGATGCTAAGCTGCAGAGCTTTCACATGAATAATGAGCATAAAGTAGTAGATAAATATATAAAAGCTCTTCTAGCTGGAACAGAAATAGCCTTAGTAAGTGATGCGGGAACACCCGGAATCTCAGATCCGGGTTATATGCTAATCAGAGCCGCGGTTCAAAACAACATTACCGTAGAATGTTTACCGGGAGCTACAGCTATGATCCCTGCCGTAGTAGCCTCAGGCTTTCCGTGTGATAGATTTTATTTCGAGGGTTTTCTACCGCATAAAAAAGGGAGAGTAAAAAAAATAGAGAGCTTTAAATTATTGGATCAAACGGTAATCCTTTATGAGTCACCACATAGGATTGTGAAATTACTTGTGCAATTAATAGACGGAGGTTTTGCAACGCATAATGTGGTGGTCTGCAGAGAACTCTCAAAAATCCACGAAGAATTTATAAGAGGAACAGTAACTGAGGTTCATGAAGAACTGACCTCTCGGGTGAAGATAAGGGGAGAGATAGTGGTTATACTTGATCCTATCCAAAGAGATGCTTAAATACTTCTTCTACACGCTTAAATGTGCTTACTTTAATATCTACTGATGGAAGTTTAGTCTCTTTCTTACCTTGGTAAGCCATGATAATTTCTTCAAACCCTAATTTTTCAGCTTCTTGTATTCTCTGTTCTGTTCTACTAACAGCTCGCAGTTCACCTGATAAACCTATTTCAGCACAGAACGCCACCTTCCCGGGCACTGCGATATCAAGATTACTTGACAAAATTGCCGCTATAACTGCTAAATCTATTCCTATATCATCTACTCGAACTCCGCCAGCGATGTTTAAGAAAACATCTTTTTGCCCTAATCTAAAGCCGCACCTTTTTTCTAAGACCGCCAGCAGCATGTTTAATCTTCTAGAATCTAATCCAGTAGTCACTCGCTGAGGTGTTCCGTAAACTGCGGTACTCACGAGGGCTTGGATTTCTATAAGGATGGGTCTCATTCCTTCTACGGTGCAGGCTACAGCTGAGCCGCTTAAACCGGAGTCTGTTTGGTTAATAAGAAGTTCCGAGGGGTTTTCTACTTCTCTTAAGCCAGCTCCAGTCATTTCATAAATACCTAATTCGTTGGTACTACCGAATCTATTTTTTTGAGACCTCAACAGGCGGAACATGTAATTTCTATCACCTTCAAACTGCAATACAGTATCTACCATATGCTCGAGTAGTTTAGGCCCGGCTATAGCCCCGTCTTTAGTGATATGTCCTATAAGGAAAATAGAAGTATTGGTTTGCTTGGCGTATTGCATTAACTCAGAAGTAGTTTCTCTAATTTGTGAGAGACTTCCAGGAGATCCATCTATAACAGGAGAGTATAAGGTTTGTACTGAATCTATAATGATTAAATCAGGCTCTATTTCTCTAGAAATGGACCGAATAGTATTTGTATTGGTCCCGGTAAAGATGTAGAAATCTGAGGTGTTGGAATCGAGTCTTTCAGCCCTCATTTTGAGCTGTTTTTCACTCTCTTCTCCAGAGACATAAATAATTTTTAGGCCAGGGTTATTCAACGCCAGTTGGAGCATCAATGTTGACTTCCCTATCCCAGGGTCACCGCCTACTAAAACTAAACTTCCGGGAACTAAACCTCCACCCAAAACACGATTAAGCTCTTTATCGTTTAGAATTATTCTGCTATCATTTGTAGGGTCTATAGAAGAAAATTTTACAGGCGTTTTTTCGGTATTGGTAACTTCTCTTCTATCATGCGTAGCAATACTCTTTTCTAGTACTCTTTCTTTAAGTGTGTTCCATTCATTACATGAAGAACATTTCCCAGCCCACTGAGAAGATTCGTTTCCGCAATTTGTACAGTAAAATATTGTTCTTGCCTTAGCCATGTGTTTTAAACTTAAAGAGCCAATTTAGGATTTTGCGGGGAATATGTAAAAAAAAAGCAACTCTAAAAGAGCTGCTTTTATAATGCGTTATAATCTTAAGTTCTATCTAAAAAAGGAAAGTGTTCCCTGTAAATTATTTTCTAAATATAGTAACTGTTCCTTCTATAGGATCAATATTTTCACTAGCAGTAATTGTATAAAAATACACACCAGCTTCTAACTCGTCACCTTTACTGGCATTCCCATACCACGGGTTGTTATTTGAATAATTATCATTCTCATAAACTAGATTACCCCATCTATTAAAGATTCTAACTTGAACATTTTGTAGTCTCTCTATACCTTCAATGTACCAAGCCTCATTTAACCCACCA
>Ga0114995_10000641_pt1 | contig 24420 bp, 28 predicted proteins | sample ArcticOcean_MG_C_11_FD_87038 | JGI IMG/M metagenome (GOLD analysis project Ga0114995, IMG submission 87038) | Marine microbial communities from western Arctic Ocean - ArcticOcean_MG_CB2_154 | ecosystem: Environmental > Aquatic > Marine > Oceanic | place: Arctic Ocean: Canada Basin | collected... | reverse complement strand
GGTAAGACTGACGCTGAGGCTAACACGGGTGCTACCAAGTTCTCTGTCGAAGCAATCAACAATACTATGGGTGAGTACTCAGTACTTAACAGGCCATCGGGTTTCCGTAGTGGCCTCATGTCTTTTGTTTATATGTACAAAGTCTACCCCGTTACATCCATACAGATGTTCGGCAACCTGTCTCGTGCTGGTAAAGTAGGTATGCTGACTAGTCTAATACTTCTTTCTGGTATGTCAGGCATACCTTTCGCAGAAGACTTAGAAGATTTAATTGATACGTTAGCTCAAAAACTAGGGTTTAAGTCGGGCAGTATCAGGTTTGAAGCGGCTAAACTACTTGAAGACCTATACCCCGGATCGTCCAAGGTATTACTAGACGGTGTGCTAGGCGAAATTATGCCTATAGATGTTGGTGGTCGTGTGTCGTTGGGCAATGTAGTTCCGGGTACGGGTATGTTCCTAGCAGGGTCAGACAAGTATAGAGAGATCAAAGATATATTCGGGCCATCGTACGGATTTCTTGAGCAAGCAGGAGAGATGGCAGTGCTAGCCGCTTCTGCTCCGTTCTCGTCTACTGTATCGGCTAGTGATGTACTGCGCAAAGCCCCTGCCACTACAGTTAGAAACGTCGGTGATGTTTTTGCGTACCTAAAGAACGGTACAGTCGTAGACAAACGTGGTTACACTGTTACTGAGGACATGAGCCTTGGGCTAATACTAGGCAGACTAGCAGGGTTCTACCCTAAGGACGCGGCAGACCAGTACGGTGCGATCAAGTACGCTAAACGTGTTACTGATTACCAAAGGTCTGTAACCACTGAGTTCAAACAAGCATGGCTTAAAGGTAGCAGAAACCAGAGAAGAGCAATCGAATTAGCAGTTAGGGATTGGAACAAGACTGCTAGAGGTACACCCATGGAGGTCAGAAACTTCCGCAAGAACGTACGTACAGCAGAAAAAGAAGCACGTAAAACTGCGAGCCAACGTACTCTTAGAAGTTCTCCAATCGCATCGCGCAAAGACCTGACTAAGTTCTTCGATGCCATGGTAGCCGACTAGCCTACAGGTTGTAGCTGTCCTAACACCATGTCTTCGTAAGCTACGTCAGCTTCGTCTAGTAACCCGACCATCCTAGGATGTCCTAAGTTTACACCTATAACGTACGTCTGAGGTATCTTAATGGGTGTATCCCTACCTAGCGAAGCTCTCATACCAGCTGGAGTAGCATCAGCCAACTCATCCTTTAGTAAATCTGTTATACCTTTGTAGTCCCCACCTCTAAGTGAGAGCCACTTGCGAAAGTGGGAGCGATCTAGCATTAGTGTACCGCTATCAAATGGGTCTGTGGGGGCCTTCCTATGCACATCCATTCTGGCCCTAATACCGTTGCGCGGCATCCGCTCGTAGTCAACCATAGGGGACTGCTTGCCTGTGTGCATGACCCTAACAGTATCACCTGCAAACTCGTTGAGGTACTCTGATATAAGATCAAAGGCGTCTATCTGGTTTTCTGTTACCGTCTTACGTATTGAACCTATCTGATCTAGCACCCACTGAACACACGGCTCTGACTCAAACTCTATGAGTTCCCACTTTCTAGCAAGTTGCATAGCTAGGTCAGCCAATATAATAACCTGTTCCCAGTACCGTTCCTCACCTGTAAACTTAACACCATACGTTGTGGGGAATTTGTCCGTGGCCTCTGCGATCATAGCGCGTATACCCTCTGGCCCAATCTCCATTAGCTTTTGTAGGTACAAGTCGCCAGCAGTACCGTAGTTGTTAGACATAATATCAAATAGTTTTTTGCCTATGTTAGAACTGTCTGTAAATAACTTGCTAGGAGTTACTGTTAGCTCAAGAAGACGGGCCATCTGTGCGTCTGTGTCTAGCCCTGATGCTATCATCTTAGAACTTAGCGGCCTGTTAGTTGATACTATGCAGAACGTAGCCCACGTTTTAGCTTCTCTCTCTTCAGCGTTTCTGTTTAGCCTAGCCTTGTCCCTGCCTTGGCTTACCCAGTACAGGAAGTCCCCTACGTCCTTGTCAGACATCATAGTAACTTCGTCTATAGTTATAGGTAAGTTAGCGTACAGACCAAACCTACTAAACAAAGTGTTCTGTGTGTACTTGGCTTGGAAGTGTAGCTTATCTGGGTTACCCCATACTGACTGTGCCATTAGCTGAGCTAAAGACTTACCACCACCTGTCTTACCGAACAGAGATACCGTCATACCTTTTAGTCCAGTGAACTCAAGCAGAGGGGCCGCTAGGCTTATACCTATAGAAAACATATGGGCGTCGAGACCAGCCCGTTTTATTAGCCCCGTCATAGCCTTCCACTTGTCTGCGTCACCAGCTACACCAAACATATCACTACCTGTACGGGCCGATGCGGATGCTAGCTTGATGGATTCCTTCTCAATCGTGGTGTCTGGCTTCCGGCGGTACAGTGTATCACCAAGGACAAACATCTTGTGGTCTTCTTTCCACCCCATAGAAGCATACAGGTTAGTCATCGTCCTAGCCTTACGCAATTCATTCATGTATGATCGTAACATATACTGAAAGTACTCCGTTTGTCTCTTAGTTATTAGAACAATACCTTGGTCAGCTATAACGCCAACGAAATATTGGTAAGTGCCATCAGCTAAATACGCTTGGCGTAGTATTAAATCCTGCCAGCCAACATGGGGTCTGTTCCACTTAAACCTACACACCTCATAGTTCAGTGTCTCGTCACGACCATAGCTCACTGGGTATATATCAAAGTCGCACACGTCTATGTCGGTATCTTCTAAGGTTATCTTGATGCCACTATGCGCTCTTTTGAATGGCTTTGGTATAGTGATCTCAGTAACCACTTCAGGTGGGGCGTTCTCAGAAGTATCTACCTCCTCAAACTGTGCGCCTAACCTAGTAGGGCTACCGATCTCACCCATAAATGGGCATCCCTTACAACCGCCCGGACGTTCGCTGTCAAACTTAGCACAAGTCGTTGGCCCATCTACTGCCTGTTTCCAGTTACGTAACTTCTTTAGTGTGGCTGTCTCATCGTAGGTCGGGTGGTCTTGGCTCCATGCTTTAGCTGTATCCTCTGGGTCTACACAGTACGCGGCTATACCTATAAGGTTATACCACATAGGCTCTGACACCTCACCTTGATTGTCTACAGCCCAATCAATTTGCTGACATTTAGCCTTAACTATACTGGCTATGGATGGTGGGTACTCTCGTTCGACTGCCATGTTTGCTAGCAGAGTACTGCCCATGGACTTTTTAAAACCTCTGGCTGTTGTGATGTAACCCTTCAAGCATTTGGTTATGCTCTCAAGTTCTACAGGCTGTCTGTCTACCAGCAACTTAGCCATCTTGCCGCCCTTGGGGTTGTGCGTACCTATCGCACGCAACACCCTTGCGCTGTCACTAGGAACAGCCATGTCTTGTTTGAACCCTTGGTCTTGAGCGCACTGCTTCATAGCATTAGCAATAGGTTGCCACTCGGTTGGCTCTAGTTCCCTAGTCAGCACCCAGTATACGTGCAACCCGTTGCCTGATGATACTACCATGGGGTCAGGTAGTCCTGTATCTTTTACAAACTTAACTAGAGCGAGTAGCCCCTCACGCTGGGATGGATAGTCTTTCCCCTCACCGCAATCTATATCCATGTACAAAGACTTAGTTGCCCGTACGTTAGATTGCTTTCTGCTTTGCTTTGTTTGAAACGCTGATGTCGCGTAGTAAACATTCCGCTTACGTTTGTCTAAACTTGTAAGCGCCTGTTCGAGTTCTCCAACGGTGTTATAAAAGGCTTGGCTTAGGGATTCCCCTTCTACAACTATTGTGCAGTATATGCCCTCCGATGGTAGAACCCGTTGAAGAAAACCCAACGTGTCCATGTGTGTTACCGCCCTATTTATGGGGGGCCTTCGCCCCCCGTGTTGTTTTACACTACTCTTGGCCTTCCAAAACCTCAAGTAAAGTTTGATACCTGACCCCTGCGGTCATACTTTTTACACCCTCAACAGGCCAATGACCGTCTTTTATAAGGGCTATTAGTAAACGCAGAGTTCGCTTAGCTTTCCTTTCATTGTTCTCACGAATAGGTTTTCCCTTTACCCACCCGTAGTAAGTCATCCGTGACACGCCCATTAGCTCGGCCATGTGGCCCACCGTAAGAAGCATATGCTCCCGTAGCGATTCCACCTTTTCAAAGTCCAGTGGTATCCTAGTCATCTGCACCCAAGTCCCCTAGGAGAGAATCAATTTCGCTTGCAAGATCACCTACGTCGGTATCGACTACCTTAGCCGCTTCTGGTTCCTCAATAAGAGAAGATACTGGACTAGCAACCACAGGTGCAGGGGCAACCACAGGTTCTGGCTTAGGCTTTGTAGGCTCTGGCACTGGGGCTACTACCTTTGTACCTGTACCGAACCCACGTACCTCCTCAACAGGCTCTAAGTCAGGCTCTATAACAGGGTCCGGATCAGGCTCAGCTTTTACTAGAACAGGTTTAGGGTTCTGTGACGTAGGTGCAGGAGTCGTTGCAGGTTGTACCTCACCCGTAATCTCCCTAACATTATCAGAACCAAACACATCTTCGAGTGCTGTCTGAGTACTCTCCTCAATGAAACCACCAAAGCCAAACTGCAACTTAGGGAATGAGGCATCGGTGTCAAAAGATACAATGGTCTTAACAATCTCTGGCGGTATACCACGAGTAGAGAGTTCTTTCTGGTAAGAGTTCAGACCTTTGAGTGCGGAAGGGGTAACTTGTAGTAGGTACACAGGTCCAGTAGGGTCTTCAGCCGCAACTACAGCAAGACGTTTCTGATCCGAACAAGCCTTTAGTTGTTGCCCATTGTTACCAATCTTAGAACCCCATGCGGCCCACTGACAGGATGCGCATACATCATTCTGTGGTGTCTCACTATCAGGGTGAGGTCTTGCACCGTCTAAAGAGTAGCAGTCAGGAGCGGCAGGTTCTGCGTCTTTGTCCCATGCCTTAGCGTAGTAGGTCTTAGATAGCTTGGGGTTAGCCCCCACAATAACTACAGGTAGTTTTGTAGTATCTAGTACTGTCTCGTCCCCACCTTCTACAATACGAAAGCGGCTACCCTTAATGGATATTTTAGGGAACCCAGATTCCACTTCCTCTTTAGCCGCGATACCCCCAGCTAGCGAGGACGCCAGTGTAGATTGTTGGTTTACTTTGTTCGCGAGGTGCGAAGGTATTTGGATATTAGTTGGTACAATATTACTCATCTTACTCTCCTTTGAGTGCTGGTTTACGAATGTTTATATCTAGCTTAGTGCCATAGTTGACACCAGCAGGTACGGATTTATTTGCCTCAATGTATCCACGTACAGCCATCTTGCTGACACGTTTCTCTAACATATCATACGCTTCGTTCTCACGTATGAAACTAAGTACAGCATCCCAATCTCCTACCGCCGCGAAGTCCGTGGTTGTTAGGAAAGCAGTACCGCTGTCTGTCTTAAAAGATGTGACACCATCTTCATCAGCCTTTTGTTTAAGCCATGCTTCTAGCTTAACCATCTGTTCTTTAAGGCCCTTCATGTTAGCCTTAGCATCGGCCTCTATGGCCTCTTTCTTGAGCCTAAGTTTCATGTAAGCCCCTATTACTTGGTCTACTGTAGCCATGTGTTACTCCATTTCCATTTGAATTAAATCCAGTAGCAGTCCCTGTAGTTTCTGCTTGTTAGCAAGACGTTCGTACATAATATGTTCTATCTGCGTAGCTTCTATATGTACCACGTTGGACGTATGCTTCTTCCCGATCCGCTCAATCCTCCCATTGGCTTGAACGTACTGCTCGTTGCTGGTCACTGGCCCATACCAAACAACTGTTGATGCTGAGGTAAGTGTTAGGCCATGTGCCATAGTTGCAGGGTGCGCAATCAAAACCCTTGGGTCTTTTGCCTCTTGAAAGTTTTGAAAGATCACGTTGCGTTTAGCCGATGAGACCTGACCGTTTACTACAGCCACTGACCAGTGCTTACTTAGCTCACGCTGTAGCATATGCAGTGTACCTGTTAGTGGTACAAAGACTATGACCTTCTGCCCTGCCTCTTGTATAACTTCTTTTACAGCGTTTACTCTAGGCTGGCAGTCCAGTTCTACGTTCTGCCCGTCGTCGCTATAGGCAACACCACAGGCTATCTGAACAAGTTTCTGTAACTTAACCGCCTCGTTCACCGCAGTGATAGTACCTTCAACTGCCGCCTCAGTAACTAGGTGACGCATCATAGTCTTATAATGCTGTGCCTGTTCTGGTGTAAGCGACACTGCCCTAGTCTGTCTAACAGTGTCAGGTAGGTCAAAGCACTCGTCCCTAGTGTACCTAACAGCAGGTTGCAGGGTGTGCTTAACGATCTCCATGCTCTCTTGGCGAGGTACATATTTGTACTGGCCTATCTTCATCATCACCTGTTCTCTAAAGCCAGTGAAAGTTTTACTGACGTTAGCGTTACCGACGAGCGTAGCCAAAGCCCAAGCATCTGTCGGGTCATTAGGTGTGGGTGTACCTGTCATAAGCCATAAGCGTATGTCCTCATGGGACTTCAGCCACTTGCGGAATATCTTAAACCTTGATGTCGATGGGTTACGTAACACTGCCGCCTCATCAATGATAACAAGGTCGAACATACCCATGATCTCATCACGTATAATATTAAAACCATCGTGGTTAATGATGTAGAAGTCAGCCTCGGTTTTGAGTAGCCGCTTCCGTCTAGCCGCTGTCCCGTGTAGCACAACGTGTTTACGGTGTATAAGCCCCGTGAATATACCGTCCCCCCAGACACGTTCCAACGTAGACAGAGGGGAGAGGATCAGTACTTTCTTTATAGCACCTACTGAGATTAGATAGTCAGCCGCCCACAGTGCGCTCTGTGTCTTACCAGTACCTATCTCGTTAAGTACCAAAGCCCTTGTGTTCATGGTAAGAAACGCAGAAGTCATACGTTGGTGGTCATACGGCGTGAACTGCCCTACCCAATCATAGTAGTGTAGTATAGGTGAAGGGGCTTTGATGCCAAGCTCTCGTAGCTTACCCACTTCTTTAACCCTATGGGGTGCTACAACGTAGTCTGTACCGCCCTTATGCCACAGCTTAGCCGTTGGTATCGTAGCCAACACCCGTTCTGGGTTGTTAAGTTTTAAGGCTAACGCCTTTGATTTCTCTATTACAAGCACGAATGAACTCCCTCACCGTCTCTATTGTGTCACTATCATAGGCAAGAAAACACTTACCCCCTGCCTTTTCGATCTGCTCCATCGCCCGTGTCTGTAGTGCAGTAGGTTTCTTTGTCCCATCTGCCTTACACTCAACGCCAATGATTAAACCCTTAACTACTGCAATCCTATCTGGTATCCCTGCGGCCCCGAATGGGCCAGCTTGCGGACTGTAGTACCAAGTGCCTTCTTCCTTAAACATCTTGTCAAGCGATTTCTTTATGCGCCCTTCTGGTGTAGTAGCCATAGTTAATCCTATCTGTAAAGTATGTCAAGTTTAATTATACGTATTCGCAAAAGTTTTTACACGGACACCAGTTGCATAGCCCACTCGGTTTAGCTGGCCATCTATTTGTTTCTAAAGACTTTTCTATACGTACTACCTTGGTCATAAGGCGTGACCAAAGCTCTGGTTCATCCTCTCTAGTGTACACCTCGTTGTCCATAGATAAATCCTTGAGCCACACGAAGGCAGTACGCACACGCTTCACCTCTGGGTAGTGCTTGAACACCTGTAGTGCGAACAATTCTAGCTGTGAGAAATCAGGTCTGCGCTTGCCTGTCTTCCAATCAAACATCACAGCCTCGTCCCCTTGAACAACTAACACGTCCACAATAGACCGCATCCATGCGTCCTTAGCGTACCAGCTTGTGATCTCTAGCTTCTCATTGAGCGTAAGCTGTTGCTCTACTAATAGCTCACCACCCATAGCCAACTTTATAATGGACTGACACAGTGGGTCATAACGAGCAACCTCTTGTGGTAACTCTGTCGCCTTAGCTAACCGGTCTTCGAGGAACTTGTGTACACGCTCACCCCATATAGTAGCTTCGCCACCTTGGTCTTTGACTTCCTTGAGTATACGCTGATGGTAGTATCTCTTCGGACAATTCTCATACATCTTGAGTGCCGAAAACGAGTGGGATAATGTTGTCACTTAGCTTCTCCGTAGTTAGCACCTATGTCCGCTTCGCAAGCCACGGGTAAGTCTGATGCCCATGAAGGTGGCGTAGACATAACCTCTACCATAAAGTCTCTAGCTTCCTCAGCTTTATCTTCATCAACTATACATACTACTTCATCGTGAACCTGTAGTGCCACATGGTATCGCTGACCTATGGCTACCATCTGCTCAGCCACAACGATACGAGCAACAGCTTGTGTGATGTTCTCCACTACCTTGCCGCCGTATATCTTAGTCCAGTTAGTACCTTCCATGTGTCTGTTCTTGTACGATCTAGCATCGTTAATATATTCATACCCATCTGCACCTCTACGTAATGCAGGGTATCGTATGTATAAACCATTGGGCATCCTGATACCTTCTGCATCATAGTCTAGTATGCTACACACTTGGCCTGACCCACCTGATACTAAGTCTTTTATTACGTGGTTACACCTGTTCCATAGCGAAACAATCTTGTGGTTCTTGTTGCGGTATAAATCTACAACACGTCTGGCTTCGCTTTCATCTACTGTAACTGAGGGGAACCCTGACTTCAGTGATGCTTGGAACTTAGGTGCGCCCATACCATAGCCCAGCCCAAGGATAGCTGTCTTACCTACGTGTCGCTCCAACTTGTCTGCCTTACTAACAGGCTTACCGTACACATCGGTAGCGAACTCAGAGTACACATCATTAGCATCTCTGAACGATTGTAGTAGGTCTTTCTGGTCTGCTAAGTACGCAACCATCCTAGCCTCGATCTGTGAAGAGTCACATGCCACAACGAGTTGTCCTTTGGGTGCAGTCAGAGCTGCCCGGAGCTTACCGTTTCGCGGTAGGTTCTGTAGGTTAACCTTGTCACCCCCACTAAACCTACCTGTATGCGCTCCGTAATAGTTTAACATGATAGGTAGTGGGCCACGATCTGCTATACCCATGAACGATATGGTTCTAGTCTCTTCGATAGTAGACTTGACACCTAGCCTAGCCTCAACAACAGCACGTACAGATGGCTTACTGTGGCTGAGTAGTGCTTTCAAACCTTGGTCTGTCTTAGCAAATGCAAAGGCTTCCTTGCCTGTCCTAACACTAATCTTAGTTGGTGGCTTCACACCCAGTGCAGTCAATAGACCAGCGAACTTGGGGTTAGACATCAGTATGTCCTTAGCTTTCTCTTCACCGCCGAGCTTGTCTAGCAGTGCGGCCTTGCGCTCCTGAATAAGTTGTAGGTGTTCCACCAACACGTTGTAGTCTAATTCAATCGTAGGCTCTGTGTACATACGTAGCGTCTGGTCTATCACCATTAGCTCAGCCTTGGGGAAACCCTTAACTAGTTTCTTGAATAGCTTATACGTAAGCTCAACGTCCTGTATGCAGTAGTCTGCATAGCGGCCCATCTCTTCGTCTGTGAAATCTTTGCGGCGTCTACCGAGGTTGTTCTGCACCTCGTCCCCCTTCTGACCTAACTCGTAGTGGTCAGTAAGTTTCTTCAGTGAGCCGCCCACTGTCATCTGATGCTTAGGTCTAGCCATAGATAGGGTATCTAACCACAGCTTAGGTTTGATCTTGAAACGCCAACCCAATATGGCCCCGTCGAACGCAGTATTGTGGCACAGTATAGCTTTGTTACTATAATCTGTAGAGTGTAAGAACCTACCAGTATCTTCACCAGTGTACCAATCAGTAGCGTGATCGTTAACCTTAACACCTACACCTATAACTTCAAACCTTGGGTCGCGGACGTATGCTTCTGTTGTCATCCTCGACAGGCTGTATTCCCTGTCGTAATACGTCTCGAAGTCTAAAGTAACTATGTCCATTGTCATCGTCCCCCCAAGGTGGTGCTACCAGCGTTACTCTCATGCTGTCGAACTGGGCATAGTAAACACCCAGTTCTATTTTTGATTTACTTGTCGGTTGCAAGCTCACCGCCGCAAGCCATGTACCCAGCACCATCAACCCAGTTGTCTAAATGTGCAGGGTTAGACTTGATACGCGCCGTCTTCAACAACGTCATCATTGCACCAACATCATGTGGTTTGATCTCCTTACCTAAGTACACAGACCATAGTCCTGCGATCATAGCAAAGTTATCTCCCATGTTACCGTGTTCTTCCGCACGATCCTTGGTCACGTACTTCCTAGCTAAGTCTAGCACAGTGCTACGTGTTGTGATTACTAACGGTGGTACACTACGTGCCTTAGCCTCTGCTTCAAACACTTCTTTCGGTGTGCTGATACTTTGGAATAGCTTATACACGTACCCGTAAGACGATTTGGTAGCCTTAGCTACTTCACTTACAGAAGCCGTTGGGTGGTCAACTTTATATGACCATATTTTTTCTTGTTTCTTAGTCATGTTACTCTCCTAAATATTATGCCCTGCTTCCCGCAGTTCTCTGACGTAAGTTTTAAGTTCCTCCCTTGCTATGAATAGTTCGTTCCCTACATTCGGCGAAGCGTCACGCTTGTTCTGCTCCTCTTGTAGCCTGTCAACTTGTTGTCTGAAGTAAGACAGTTGTTGTTGTGCCGATAGGCTTAACTCTTCGTTACCCATCAGTGACCTCCTCCTCTAGGTCTTCTTCATCAACCTCTATGGAGCCAGACCCGTTACAGTTTTCACACTCGTTCCAGAAGTCCTCGTAGTATCCACCCGTAGGGCCGACAACTACAAAGCGTTCGTACTCGGCCTTACCTTTGCCTGCACACTCTGGGCAATCAACTTTCATTCTTAGCTCCTCTCATCCATTTGATGTCGGCCAATAGACCTTGCTTATCTTTAGTTACTCTTTCTAATTTTAAAGAAAGTCTGGCAAGCTCACTGTTCTGCTTAGAGTTCTTACTTTTAAGGACAAGTAACTGTGCATCCTTACGCTCTAACATTTCTTTTACTTCCCTTGCCGTATACCTGCTAGTATCATCCATTAATGTGTTCCTCTCCAAAGACACCAAACCTCTTACGTAAGTCCATGCTTCTAGCTGTGAGCATGGTTTCTACATACTTTAATACATCATCTTTTGTAACAGAGTCTCCTCTATAGTACCCCAGACTGTATATGGTGGCGTCAACTATCATGCGCATCATATCCGTAGGGTGTTCGTTATTCTTAATGCACCTGTAAAGTATGTCAAGTTCTTCTTTACCGTCAAAGACAGGGGTTCGGTATCTTGCTAGGTTTGCTTGAGCGGCAAGGCTTTTCCTAATCAGGTCATCGAACCCACCTACCTTAACCCTTACTTTCAAACCACGCTTCCACTTACGTAATGCGGTTAGCCATGCCTTTCGTATTTCTGGTACTATTGCCTGATGAAAGGGTGGTCGTGGGTTAAGGCACTCACCTGTCAGCATATTAAACTGTATGCCCTCAAAGTATTCTTGTGCATCCTTACGCCTATCCCTGTAAATATCCCAGCTTTGTTGATGCCTTGGCTCAGTCAGGTGGAATATTAGATGCCTGTTAACAGCCTTACGCTCCCATACAAAAGGTATGCAATCATCAAGCGCCATTGATAACGTGTTACCTATATACTTGCGGTCAGTTTCATTTAGGGTAAACGTCAACGTGTTGTCAGGAGATAAACATAATAGCTTCCTACCATGAACGTAAAGGTCATAGCTCTTATCGTAGTTATTAAAGAACAACCTACCGAAAGACCGCACTGGCTTGCCTTTAGAAGGGGTACGCACACCCTTGAAGTGTGCGCTTGCTGAGTTATAATCGTGGAATACACTCATATTATTTGACCAACTTTGCCATAGTGACAGCGGCAGTTAGACTGCTTGTGTCCATATCAAGAGCCACTGGCTTGTTAGACTTACGTTCCACAATCTCTTTGTGTTTCTCTTGCTTGTCCCTAGGGATCAAGTCCCACAGTGGGGGCCAAGCCTTGAGTGCTGGTGCTAGTGTAGAGAAGTTCTTAATAATATCCTCGACACCTTTTACAAACTCCACGCGCTTCGCTTTAGCATCATGTATTCGATAGCAGTACTCTATAAACTCCTGTTGTATACCCTCGAACCTAGGATCATTTGCCACTATACGTATGCCACTATACGATAGCTTAGCTCCTGACTGTGCAAAGTCTACACTATAAGGGAATGGTAGGTGTGATATACTACTTAGCTGTACAGTAGTGTTACGGGCATAGAACTCAGAAGCCGTTGGGTGGTCAGTCGTAGCCCGAAAGTCGATATTATGTCTGTCCCCTGACGCATCTAAGAAACCATCTAAGGTAAGTCTATCTTGGTTGATAAAGTAGTTAGCAGGTAACGACTGCATGATAGTCTGTGTCTTGTCATCAAACATACCATCGTATATTCTCTGCCCCCAATCTGTTGGTGCGCTTTGTTCAGCTCTCTCTATAGCTGGTTCGTGTAGCTTCCTAGCTGATGCTTTAATGTTGCTCACTAGTTCGTCACTAAATCTTACTGTAGCCATTGTGTCCTCCTAAGACTTTGTTTTGCGAACAAGTAGTTCGCCGTTTGTGTTAACCTTTGCCTCTGTCTCGCCTTTAGCTATGTCTAATAATATCCCTTCTAAAAAAGCTACTTGTTCATGTACCAACTTGGTATCTCGGTGGGTTAGGTAGATAAAAGCGGCATTGCCAATGCAGAGTGCCACTAGTATTAGTATGTGGTCTAGCGTGAGTGTTATTTCCATTACATCATCACCACTTCACCGAACGGTGCTTCTTCATTGCACGTCGATACCCATAGTACGGGGTACTCAGGTCTGTCTCCCCAATCGTAGCAACACAGATCGGTCAACACTACACTGACAACAGGTTGTATGTCGTTGTCCTCTATGAACTTCCATAGTGGGCTGAACGCTGTACCGCCGCCGCCATGTGCTTGGACACTCACCTCGTCATCAGGTAAGAACGTATCGTGGTGAGATACCTCACTGTCAAAGTACACAACGTGTAGCTTACTAGGGTTCAGATCAGTGTGAACCTTACGAACCTCAGCCGCAAACTGTGCGATCTCCTTGTCATCTATAGAACCAGAGCAGTCTATAAAGAACACACACTCACCTAGTATCTCGCCAGTAAACGAAGGTAAGTATAACCCTTGACTGAGGAACCTACGATTAGCTCTGGCAAAGGTACGTAAGTCTGTCTTAGCCTTGACAACAAACTTATTCATAACGTCTTCCCAACGTACCTTGGGCTGTAGCACTTCGCTTACTAGACGTTCTAAGCCAGCGGATAGTTTACCTGCCATCTTAGCGGCTTGAGAGGCTTGAGCTACCTTGATACGCCACTCGGCCTCATCTTGGTTACGCTCTGCCTCACCTCCCTCTGGTGGAGCTATGTCTTGACCGATACCCTTGTCACCGTCAGGCCCATCAGGGTCATCGCCAGTACCATCTGGCAACAGGTTGTACACACCGTCTGTAGTACCGTTACCCCTGTCGAATAAGTCTTTGTCTAGGCAACCACCTTCGATGAAGTCACCTATCCCCTCGTCCTTGAGCATCTGATTGATGATGATGTCACCAGCTATGTTCCACTTCCTAGGATCACGTCCAGCCAATCGCCATATGTGTCCTAGCATAGGATGAAAGCACTCATGTGCTACAAGAAACACAATGTTACCATCGGTCAGACCATCGGTGAACTCTGGGTTGTACCGAATAACCTTACCGTTAGTACACGCAGTTGGTATAGTATCGTCCAATATGCTAGGCAGATTGAGTGCAATAGAACCAAAGAACGGATGCTCCAGTACTAGTGCGGTCTTAGCCTTTGATATTCGTTGTAGTGTGTCCATTATTTGTCCTCCTCATAATAGACGGTTAGTGTGTAGTGGAACCGATTAGGCTCCGCTCCTATTTCTTTAAGCGCAGTCCTAACTACTTCATCAATGTAGATAGAGTCAGGATGTCGCAGACTAAACATACGCTCTAGTACAAGCTCTTTGTGGCCAGCTTTGAACCACTTAGGTATCAAGATGCTGCTCCCATAAATGCGCCCATCTTAGCCATGATGTCGTTGGCTTCCTCTGCTTTGTCACGGCGTAGGTCAGGGTCATTACGTAAGGCATCAGGGTGATACCCTACCAGCTTACCCTCAACCTCTTGACGCATGGCCTCTAGGTTAGGGTCATCAGCAAAGTTAAGACGGGGTAAGATACTACACAGTTCAGTGATGTGCTCTACTGTAGTGTTCTTGAAAGTAGCGGCAGGGTCATTTAGCTTATCTGCTAGGTGCTTAACCCTGTCATATAAGCGTTGCCATGCCTCAGCCATAGCATCCTGTGCCGCTTGCTTGGTACGAGCCTGTATATCAGCACGTATAATGTCAGCCTCTGCATCACTCATACCAGCACAACGGAAGTCATCAGCTGGTACGTTACTAATAGTCATATCCATACTAAACTTACACCGTATGTCGTTAGGATGCGGATAGTCGTTCGACTTGTAAGAAGTACCGAGGTCTGTCTTAGCTACCTCAACAAGTTGTGGGTACATTGGGCAGAACTTGTCTACCAATTTCTCAAACGCCGCTTTCTCCTTACGGAACAAGGTCATAAAGTGCAGGAAGTTAGCACTAGGTATCAGGGCTATACCCTTCATACCCCATGGTAACGTGTTGTTGTAGAAAGTAGATCGTATCTCTGTAGACTTATGCTTTATCTCCTTGAGTAGATCACTAGTAGGTAGCAAAGACTTATGCGTCCTAAGGGAACCATCTCTGGCCCCTGCTGTTATGGTATTCTCTAAGCTAATCTGTTTGTCCAACTTGTTGAACGACGGTACAGATATAGATAGTGTGCCGAGTACGGCTTTATCGGTTAGTTTCACTGTGTTACCTCCACTTGGTTGATTAAAATAATACGTCTTGGTTGTCAGTAGACCACTTGTTGAACGCCGCTGTCTCACACAACGTAGCATCACGGCGTACTGCTGTCTGAATGGCAAGTACGTTGAACTCTACTGGCATCCTCGCTAGGTAAGTACACAGGTTATCCATGTTCTTGACCGTAGCACGATCTGCTAATGCACCAGTCAAAGCATATAACGTAGCTGATGACTCTGGAACCTTGGCAGTAGTTGGGGTCATAAGGATGGTGTCAGGGTTGGGAAGCTCACGAAATATACGCATAAACCCAACGAACTCTGCCGCCGCACCCTCACCGATAGCACCCTTGAAGCACTCATACTCTGCTTCTGGACTAACAGTACCCAGTACATCACTAACACCCTCAACCCATGACCGTGGAGTAGGATTACCACCATCACGTTGTGGGTCGTAGTCATGTAGGTTATTGGGACGCCAGCCTAGATAGCTAACAACCTCTGTCTTAACACCAGCTAGTATGGCCCAATCACGCCAATCGTCTAGGTTAGTCTCTAGCTCTAGCTCAGTCTCACGGTTAGCTAGGTGGCCCAGAACTCTAGTAGCACCAGCCCTGTCTGACGTCCTGTTACCAGTGGATATAATCATCCAACCGTCACACATAGGGATGCCATGTAGCTCACGCTCTTGTTGTAGGTTAGCCAGTGCTTTCTGTAGGTCGTTACCTGCACCGTTACGGTCATCAAGGCATAGTATACCGCCCTTACCGTCATCCCACTTGGAACCCTTGGCTGGGAACCAATCAGGTATCTTGTAGTACAGCTGGGGTTGGTCGATCATAGGGATACCGAAATCCTCTACTGGCATGGTAGGCAAGTGACGCTGGATGAAATGACACCCAATGTTACGAGCAGTCTGTTGTACTAGCTGTGTCTTACCACCTCCGGGACTACCAGTAATCACAACATTACGGCCAATGGCGTAAAGCTCTTCTAGTGTCCTCATCATTAGTGTAGCTCTCATGTTACATATCTCCTGCTATGTATTGGTTATGGTCTGGGCCTACGGTAACAACAGCCTTGGGAAACTTAGGCTTGGAATTGTTACGTAGTAGTTTTGCAAAAGGCTTGTTATCAAAGCAGATAACTTTACCCTCAGCATCTTTAAGCATTGGGCCGTACGGGTATTCTCGTACAGCAAATAGTTGTTTAGGCATCTTACTCTCCTTGGTTTGTCATCATCAGCACAGTAGTAACCAACTACTATGGACAGGGCGTCACCCCTGTTTCGACTAGTTACGCTTGCCACCTACAGTCAGCACCCAACCGCTCCCTGATTAGGTTCTTGTAACCGTTGATATACAGATACTGCATACGCTCAGTTGTCAGGTATGTAATGTTATCAACTAAGGGGTGAGCTTGGGATGAGTGTTTACTGGTGGTACGGCTGTACTTAGTCTCGTTACCGAACCATGATTTAGCTAGCTCGTCCCATATGTAGAGAGGCCAGTGGTCATAAGACCAGACAACGTACTGCCGTTTGGAGTGGTAGTAGTCACTAGTAAGGGACTTACTGTGGTTCTTGAACGGTAGGTGATGCTTCACATAGTACCTACAATCACCACCAGCTACGGTTACTTGCTTACTCATAACGCTACCTCAACCTGTTGGTCGTTGTTGTAGTGAATGTGTAGCTTTACATAACCGTCACGTTTGAGAACATCACGGTCAAGTATCGACATTACACTACCGTTGTATGGTGAGGTGGTGTCAGTGATTACGACGTCATGGCCTACCATGTAATCGTATACTGCATCGGATTGTGATAGATAGGAACGACGCCGTGGCTTTACAGATAACGATTTGCTGTTGAACGTATCTTGTAAGCTAGCCAGTGATGTCCAGTTGTTAATCAGCTTCATAGGATTTCCTCCGCTGGGGTTAAGTTTTCGATCCAAGGCTGGTTGGCCTCGGCGATCAAGGTTCTTACACATCACCGAAAAAGTGTCAAGTTTCGCCCCCTTCAAGTCAAGAGTATAGCAACTAGTTAATTCTGGAAGTATTTTAGATAACAAATAGAGGCCAATAACTAGCCAATTAACTAGCAGTACCGCGTTGTAATCATTAGGTAATATTAGTAGCTAGTTAGATTAGTTAAAAATATTTAGTAATGTGACCTGCTAAGAGCTTTATATACACACGTTATGTAAAGTTTTATATACCCCCATAAGTCCTCGTCAGGGGAAGGGTTAATAAATAAATCTAACTAATCTAACTAATTCAACTAGTATATCTGTATAGTTTGTATAAATACGTATGGTTTACAGGCATTTAACGTGTGTAAGGTGTAAGGTTTCAAACACATAATAAATCTAACTAGTTTAACTAATCTAACTAGTTGTAAAGTTATACTTATCTAGTTGTTTAATATCAACAGGTTACAGTATCTTGGCTATATTCCCCTGTTTGGCCTGTAAGGTTAGCTATACACCCCTATAGGTTTCTAATATGCGCGACTATGGGGGATATTGCACTCTATAAACCCCCGACGAATGGCGAAAGAATTGAGCAGAAACTATACACTGTGCTTTAGACAAAGAAATACCCTGCCAGATTGCTCCAGCAGGGTTAGTTGTTATGGTGTGCCTACCCAGAATACATAGAATATTGTGAGTATGCAGGCTATTTGGATCACATTGCTAATTGTTTCGCGAATGAGTCCCTTGCGTGCTTCTTTTTCACGCCTACGCATCGTAGTACTCGTACGTAACGTCGCGGTCCCATGGTATTATTAGGTCCGCATCCCTGTAAGCACGTTCGCACTCAGCGCGGGAGAAGTATCCTTTCCATTCGTTTACGACTTTGCCGTTTTTAGTGAATACTAGCTTCCATAGTTTGGATTTAATCATGTGTGTTACCTCTTGTTTGAGTTGAGTAGGGCGACTTGCGCCGCCCTACCTTAGTGATTATAACCTGAACATCGGTTTCGCTGGAGTCCTAGATGGAGACTTCTCCGCCGCGCTAACTTTAGCGATTGAGAGTTTGCCGTACCGGTGACCAAAGGCGAGAGAGAAGCCTTCAGGGATAGTACCGTTTTTAAGGCCCTGTGCGATAAACTGCACCTCGAACGCCGCCTGAGCATCCTGCGCCTTTTTCTTGGTTTCCCGAAGAACGTCGAGACGCTTTGCGAGTGCAGGAGACAATGAAGACTCGTCAACTTGAGCCCAGATTAGTTTGTCTTGAAATTTAGCCATGGCTAAAATCCTTTCGATATAGGGGCATAAAGCCTATGCTTTCAAATACCGACCCTTTATGCTTAGGATCGTCCCGCTGGGCTGGTGCCGTTTGGTGCAATCTTTAAAGCATTTTACCTAAGAAATGTAAAGTTTCGCCTATAATCACTATATAAACAAGGGTGTTGGTTTTTTGTAATGCTTAGCCCCTTGGGTATCCGCGAGCGGGTAGGGGGGTACATGGACTACGGAAATTCTATGCCCCCCTTATTATAGTAAACCGCTCACAGCACGACCTCAAAAAAGGAACGTGTAAAGTTTGTCAACTTAGTATGCTAAAACTTCTTGATGATTCCGCAGTATGCAACTATACTCGGCCCAAACAGGGATATTAAAATGGACAACCTTCCACTATTTCACACCAAGTGGTCTGATCGTTTAGCTTTCGATATAGCGTTAATGCTAGAGGGGAGCGGGGAAACGCTTGATGAGGTTAAGCAGAGGCACAAAGTCACTGGGCAAGACATCTCTGGCTTTAATGCGGACCCTATTTTTCTTAAACGAGTGGCGGCATATCGCGAAGATATAGCAGAAAAAGGGCTTACTTTTAAGCTGAAGGCCCGTGCGCAGGCTGAGGAACTTTTGACAACTTCGTGGACTTTGATCCATAATCCTGATGTGTCTGCTGCTGTGAAGGCGGACCTTATTAAGTCTACTGTGAAGTGGGCGGGGCTTGAGACTAAGAGTGATGACGGTGACTCCAATGCGGCAGGCGGTGTGAAGATAACTATAAACTTGGGTGGTCAGGACAAGGCCATGACAGTTGAGCATGAGGTAGAGGACGCCCAAATTTCTGATGTTGGGTAGGTTTGACGGGAAGTACAAAGGGTTCCCGGCAGCTAGGTTTGGCGATACTAAAGAGTATGATACGTATAGACTTTTGCTTATTCGCGCAGGGTACTCGTTTAAGACTGCGATTATTGCGCCTAAGAAAAATCGTAGGGAAAGGGAGATTATTGTAATGTTACTTAGTACTGACCCGCCGGAGGTGTCCGATGGCACTTGATATTAGCTATACACCCCCGCCAACCGGTGAGAGTTTTATGAACTCGGACAACAAGATGAGGGTACTTATGGGTCCCGTTGGGTCCGGTAAGTCCGTGGCATGTTCGTTTGAGATCATCCGAAGAGCGTCAATGCAGAAACCCGACGCATCTGGTAAGCGTAGAACACGGGCGGCTGTGGTGCGTGAGACTGCTCGGCAGCTGCAGGATACAGTGATTAAAACATTTTTGGATTGGTTCCCGCCGGGTGTGTGCGGACGTTACATGCGTACGACCAAGACGTATTTCTTTGAGGTGGGTGATGTTGAGTGTGAGATAATGTTTCGTGCGCTCGACGATGCTGACGATGTGGCTAACCTTAACTCGCTTGAGCTTTCGTTCGCGTGGTTCAACGAGTGTCGTGACATACACCCGGAAATTGTGGATGCGATGTCTAAGCGTATTGGGCGTTTCCCCAGTTCCAAAGACGGTGGGCCAACGTGGTATGGTATGTGGGGTGATACAAACCCGCCGACTATGGATACGTGGTGGTACTATCAGATGGAACAACTCGATCCTAAGGATGGGGTAGGACACAATGATAACGGTTGGGATGTATTTAAGCAGCCCAGTGGTCGCAGTACGTTTGCTGAGAATGTTGAGAACTTACCTGACGAGTATTACGATACACAGGGGCGCAGCGAAGAGTATATTCGTGTGTTTATTGACGGTGACTACGGGCTAAGCTCCGCAGGTCAGCCTGTGTATAAGTATTTTAGGCCAGACTACCACATGGGTAGAGCTACGTTACGTCCAATCAATAACGGGGTACGTCCTATAGTCGTGGGTATGGATTTAGGTCTGACTCCTGCAGCTGTGATAGGGCAACAAGACCCTCGTGGGCGTGTCCTTATATACGATGAGGCCGTCAGCTTTGACATGGGCGTGCAAAGATTTGTTAGAACCGTTCTAAAACCGCTGCTATATGAGCGTTTTTCTGGTATTCCGGTGCTTATTGTGGTCGATCCGGCAGGTGTACAGCGTGCGCAGACCGATGAACGAAGCGCTGTAGACATCATAAAAGCAGAGGGATTGCGCGTTATTGCGGCTAAAACTAACAATATTAGCGCCCGACTTAGCTCAGTTGACGACTTTCTAATGCGTCAGGTAGACGGCGACAGTGCGTTTCTAGTAGACCCTAGGTGTTCGCAGCTTAAAGCGGCGATGATGGGTGGGTATAGGTTCCATAAAAAGAATGGTACTATTGATAAGAACAAGCACAGCCACGTTGCCGAAGCCTTACAATATTTTATGCTGCATGTAGGCTCTGCGTCTGATGGTGAGTTGCTTGCTCGTCGTAGAGATGTAAAGTCTGTGTCAGCTGCTGGCTGGACTTGACACCACTTGACACCGGTTGAAACAACATGGTACGCTACTCGCGTGTTACTAAGCAAGTTCCTCCCAGCTTGCCTCTTCCACTTGAGACTCTCCCCCGCTAGTTGCCCTTCTTCTAGCGGGGTTTTTCTTTTACTTGCACCAAATCTTGACTACGTGTATAGCTATAAACATGTTAACGTAAGGAGTGTGATCTATGCCTAAAGGAAATCCTATGGGATACGGTAAGCCAACTAAAAAAATCAAGACGGGTAAATAACATATGGCAGGGCTTTCTATGCTACGTGTTGTCAGCAATGATGATATGGTCAAAGCCGAACAAGAACAGGTTCGCCGAGATATGGAGGATCGTCAACAGAGTGATCTAGTACTGGGCCTAGCGGCCTACGTCAAATCCTGCTGGAACCCTGCGCGTATTGCTAAAAAACCTATCGAAACTATTATGCTTCGTGCGCTTCGTCAGCGTGGTGGAGAGTACGAAGCAGATAAACTGGGTCAGATAAAAGCACAAGGCGGCTCCCAAGTTTATATGATGATTACTGAGGTAAAGTGTCGTGGCGCTGAAAGCTGGCTCCGAGACATCTTACTTGACACAGGCACACCCCCTTGGGATTTGAAGCCTACCCCTATTCCAGATTTAGCTCCAGACCAGTTAGAGAAACTTAAAAATACTTTTGCACAAAAAGTTATAGCGGACATGCAAGCTAAGGGTGTCGCGCCTACTGTTGAGGAGATGGCTGAGCTTGAAGAAGTTGTCAGCCAAGATTTTAGATTTGCAGTACTACAAGAAGCACAGAACCGTGCAGACAAAATGAAGTTAAAAATAAACGATCAGTTTGCGCAGGGCGGTTGGGGCGATGCGTTTAACGAGTTTATTACGGACATGGTTACCTATCCATCAGCGTTCATAAAAGGACCTGTGGTACGTAGGCAACGAATTTTAGGTTACTCTAAAGCTCCTGATGGCAGTACGATAGTAGAAGGTACTGAGCGATTAGGTCCAGAGTACGAACGTGTTAATCCTTTTAACATATATCCTGAACCGGGTATCACCCATTTAAACGAAGGGTATGTATTCGAGCATCACCCTATGAGCCGTAGCCAACTGTCTGATCTTATAGACATACCGGGCTACGACAGCGAAGCAATCCGCGAAGTCTTAAAGCTAGGCAATGGCCAATCTTGGATTAACGAGGACACAAAATTACAAGAAGAAGAACTAGAACGTAAGTATTATTCGTATGAATCCCCTACCGAAAACTTTGATGCCCTTGAATTTTGGGGTAAAGTTAGTGGCAAAATGCTACTTGAGTGGGGTCTTAGCGATGAAGACGTACCTGATGAGGCTAAAGAGTACGACGCAAATGTGTGGGTAGTAGGCAATTTTGTCATAAAAGCCCTATTAAACTATGACCCTCTAGGTGAAAAACCATATGTTAAAACTTCGTTTATCAAATCGCCGGGTGCTTTCTGGGGTAAAGGTATTCCAGAAATCATTGAAGACCTCCAAAATGTCTGTAACGCAGCTGCCCGCTCCCTTGTTAACAATATGGGACTCGCGTCTGGCCCTCAAGTTGAAGTTAACCTTGAGCGTATCCCTCCTAACGAAGACATTACGCAACTCCATCCTTGGAAGATTTGGCAAGTAACTAATGATCCTTTAGGGTCTAGCGCTCCAGCTGTTCGTTTTTCTCAGCCTGATTCTCGTGCCAACGAGTTGATGGGTGTGTATGATAGGTTTAGTAAGTTAGCTGACGATCATTCCGGTGTACCGTCATACGTTACGGGAGACCTAAATGTTTCCGGTGCTGGGCGTACTGCCTCTGGTCTTTCTATGCTTATGGGTTCAGCAGGTAAAGGTATACGTCAGATTGTTATGTATATAGATAACGACATTGTACGGCCTATCGTGCAAAGACAGTTTATATACAACATGCGCTACGACGAAGACGAGTCTATTAAAGGTGACGTAGAAGTTCTAGCCCGTGGCGCTATAAACCTAGCTACCAAAGAGACTCTTAATGTTCGTCGTGTTGAGTTCCTTAACGCTACAGCTAACCCGATAGATATAGAAATTGTTGGGCAAGATGGTCGAGCAGCATTACTCCGAGAAGTTGCTAAAGGGTTACAGATGCCTGTAGAAGACATCATACCTTCTAGGGAAAAAGGTGCGCAGCAAGCTAAAAGCAAAGCTCAGATGGCTGCACAACAAGCCGCGCCTACACCTACACAGCCTGACGGTTCGCCAAAAGGCGGCGCAGATGGTAACGTAGTTGCTTCTCAACCTACAGGTGCGCCATGAAGCGCCCTGATAACCAAACTATAAAAGTGTTGGCGGCAGCGTCTCGTCAGCACCCCGAAATGCTAACTTGGTTCGATAGCTGGTATCAGCACGAACTAGAGCAACTACCCCAAGTGGGTGGGGAGAACGTGGCACGTTCGCAGGGGCGGTGCCAAGTTCTTAAAGAGGTCAGAGACCTTATTAGAAAGTCCCCTGAATACGCAGCACAGTCTTCACCATGAGACAGCTGTTTAATTACGCATACCGATAGGAGCGTTTAACATGGCAATACCAGCGCAAGTTAAGAAGCAGTCTGAGGCAGTTCAGAAACTGTACGACGAACTTAATTCAGAGGTTACGGAACAGGACACACCGTCCGAGGCCGTAGTTGAAAACATTAAGCCCGTAGCAGTTGAAGAAGCCAACAGTGTTGACGAACAAGCAGCCGAGCCTACCGATAAAGAGCAAGCACAGGTAGGTGATGGAGACGAAGAAGCATTTGAGAAGCGCTATAAATCGCTTCAAGGAATGTATAACGCTGAAGTACCACGCCTACATGCTGAAAAGCGTGAACTGGAATCGCGTGTTTCACAACTAGAATCACTTATGACGTCCTTGGGTACACCTAATCAAACTCCTACAACTGCATCACAACCCTTGGTTACCGATGCTGACGTAGAAGAATATGGTGAATCTATTGATGTTATGCGTAGAGTTAGTCGTGAAGAAGCTGCCCAACAGCAGTCACGTATTGACCAGTTAGAAAATCTTGTACGAGGGATGCAAACCAGCGTAGTGCCGCAAGTGCAGCAACTACAGCATAGGCAAGCAGTTACCACTGAACAAGTATTCTGGGCTGATATTCAGAACGCAGTACCCGATTGGCAAGACGTCAATGTAGACCCGGACTTTCAATCTTGGCTACTTGACGTTGACCCACTGACAGGTATTAGCCGACAAACGTATCTTGATGACGCTCAACGGAATCTGGATGCACGGCGCGTAACAAACTTCTTCGCTACATGGAAGGCGCAAACTGGCCAGTCTGTTGCTCAACCCAGTCGGAAAGCCGATGCTACTTCACAACTTGAGAAACAAGTATCACCCGGACGAGGACGTTCAGGTAGTACCCAAGGCTCAAGTGAACCAATGACGTATACTGCAAATGACATCAAAACATTTTTCTCTGATGTACAGCGTGGTAAGTTTAAGGGGAAAGAGCAGGAGCGTGACCGAAAAGAACGTGACATTTTCGCAGCACAGCGGGAAGGTCGCATTGTCACTGCATAATTAAACAATAGGAGCCTAACATGGCATTTCCAGTATCTCCCGGTAACCCAGCATATTCAGGTAATTTTATTCCTGAAATTTGGTCTGGTAAACTAATTGAGAATTTCTACGATGCAACAGTATTGTCGGCAATCTCTAACACTGCGTACGAAGGTGAAATTCGTAATATGGG
>Ga0114995_10000631_pt1 | contig 24584 bp, 22 predicted proteins | sample ArcticOcean_MG_C_11_FD_87038 | JGI IMG/M metagenome (GOLD analysis project Ga0114995, IMG submission 87038) | Marine microbial communities from western Arctic Ocean - ArcticOcean_MG_CB2_154 | ecosystem: Environmental > Aquatic > Marine > Oceanic | place: Arctic Ocean: Canada Basin | collected... | reverse complement strand
GGACTATGCCCATTCGAAACTGGCGTACTGCGATGAATCGATTTATTATAGAGTTCGAAGACAGACTGGAAAAGCATATTAACTAAACCGCAGTTACACAGAATCTGTTACACCCTCTCTCACTGCGAGGCGCGCAGAAAGCAGGCAACACAACAATCTAGAGACTGCGGCTAAAGGCTGTAAGCATTGCCTGCAATGCAGCCGCAGTCGTGTCTTCTGCCTGCGCTATACCATGCAACACCACACCATTTATCCGTACTTCCATACACGCCAATGCTTGCGCATCAGTGCCGCTAGTTAGCGCATGCTGATCAAACTGAGTCACTTCTAAACTACACCCATAATGCACACTTAAAGCATCGCTTAATGCTTCCAAGGCACCTGCACCATGCCCAGATAGTAGCGTTTCTCCAACCTTAAAACTTGCCCTAATTTCTTGCCCATTAGCCTGTATGCCATAATCATGTAACTGCCATGCGGTAACCACCTCTACAAAATGAGCTTGATATAAGGCTTTAATTTTTTCCGATGACACTTCTAACCCAGTAGCTTCTGTAGCTTTTTGCACCACACCACTTACTGCAGGATGTATCCATTTAGGTAATTCAATGTCATAGTCTCGCTCTAACACTAGAGCCACACCACCTTTTCCGCTTTGGCTATTAATACGCACAACCGCTTCATATTCACGGCCAATGTCCCGTGGATCGATAGGCAAATAAGCCACATCCCAGTGAGACTTATTTTGTTTTTTATGAAACGCCACAGACTTACGAATAGCATCCTGATGACTACCAGAAAACGCAGTATAAACAAGCTCTCCAGCCCATGGGTGGCGTGGTGATACGGCAATCTCAGTACAGCTCTCTACCACTTCAATAATTTCTAATACGTTGCCTAAGTCTAGGGTTGGATCAATACCTTGGGAATACAAGTTCATAGCCATGGTAATCACATCCATATTACCTGTGCGCTCACCATTGCCCATCAACGTGCCTTCAACACGATCTGCACCCGCTAATATTCCTAGCTCAGCTGCAGCAACCGCACACCCTCGGTCATTGTGGGTATGAAGACTAATAGTTACCTGTTGGCGATGCTTCAAATGACGGCAAAAGTACTCTACCTGATCAGCAAATAGATTAGGCGTAGAAAGCTCTACTGTGGAAGGTAAATTAATAATTAATTCACGGCCTTCGCTTGGCAACCATTGCTCAATCACGGCATCACATACTTCCACCGCATAGTCCATTTCAGTGCCGGTAAAGCTTTCTGGTGAGTATTCAAAACCCCATTGGGTATTAGGGTAGTTTTTAGCGTATTGCTGTACCCACTTAGCCCCTTGCACAGCAATGGCCTTGATGCCTGCCTCTGGCAAACCGAACACTTGCTCTCTTTGCACCTTAGAAGTGGAGTTATAAACGTGCACTATGGCTCGCTTTACACCATCTAAGGCTGCATAGGTTTTTTTAATTAACTCTTCACGAGCTGGAGTAAGTACTTGCAGCGTCACATCGTCTGGCACCTTGTTTTGCTCAATCAACATGCGTACAAAATCAAAATCTGGAACCGACGCCGATGGAAACCCTACTTCTATTTGTTTAAAACCAAGCTTTACCAACAATTCAAACATGCGTAGTTTTTGTTGCCCATTCATAGGGTTAACCAACGCCTGATTACCATCGCGCAAATCTACGCTACACCATGTAGGTGCTTGAGTGATGGCTTTGCTTGGCCATGTGCGGTCTGGCAATGGAGTGGCTTGAAAAGGCTGATACTTAAGGTGATTAAACTTGTGATCGAACATGGCGTACTCAAATGAACTAATTTGATCTAGTTTATCGCCATTAAGGCGCAATATCCTATCTGAGTTAGCGAAAACTTGACCAATTACGCAATAATTAATATCATAGTTATAATATATCGCAATTTATTTGCTAAACAACCTACTTAAGCAAACACAATGGCCACTTTAGACCGCTACGACCTTAATATATTGCGCCACCTGCAAGACAACGGCAGCCTCTCCAATCAAGACTTAGCCGAACAAGTAGGCCTTACCGCAGCGCCGTGTTCTAGGCGTGTGAAACAGCTAGAAGAAAACGGCGTAATTCGTGATCGCGTGGTACGTATAAATGACCGTTCCGTTAATCTTAATCTAACCGCCCTACTGCATATCGTAATGGACAAACATATCCCTGAACGATTTGAAGAATTCGAGAAAGCCGTGGCGTTATTGCCGGAGGTGATGGAGTGTTATTTAATCACCGGCCACGAAGCTGATTACCAACTAAAAATAGTAGTACCCGACATGGATCGATACCACGACATTCTATTAGGAAAAATTACCAAAATTAAGGGCGTAAGCGGCGTAAAGTCTGCCTTTGTAATGCGCAAAGTATTAGATAGTACTGCGCTGCCGTTGGGGTATGTTAGGGACTAGTTTAATGTCATTTCCGCTTCATAAAATCAATTATAGCAAGGCTATATGACCTTCACTTTACTGAACTTAGTCGCTATACCCTCTCAAACTGGTTTTAAGCTTAACCTAGGCCGTGATTTTTGGCTCATGGACAAACGGTTAGGGAGTAATGGCTCGATTTCACAGGTTTACACAGTTAGTAGCGATTGTTCACCTTATCAGAATTAATTGTGATTATCTGACGTAATTTTGACCCTTGAATAACTACCCAATGAGGGCCTCCAAGTTAATGGGAAGCCTTACGCCAACTCAAAGCCTGCAAAGCACTTTGCAGTTGTTGTTGCGACCAACTCTCTTCTACCCCTTGAAGTAATAGATCACGTCCACTTAAAGGCCTTAGACTTGTGCCTGGTGCATCGCGGTCCATATTACTAGAGAACGGGTAGCTATCACTTAAAGCCGTAGCTACGGCTGATAGTTCATCGTTACTCAGCTTAGCTGTACATAGGTCGCCATAGCAAGCCAGCTGCATACGCTGCTGGTCGATAGACTCCATCTGTTTACCGAATGCAGACGATATCTGTAATAAATTGGCCATACGTTCTACATCATTTGACGTATTTGCGCCTGCACCGTGCATTAACGCCGGATTAAAAAACATGCCATCCCCTTTTTCCAAAGGAACTTGCACCGAATGTTCGGCAAAGTAGGCTTTAAACTCAGGGTTACGATACAGTCCATAACCCAGTTCGTAGCGCTGAGAGAATGGTAATAACATAGTGGGGCCAGACTCTATAGGCATATCAACATGAGCCACAGCGCCTTGCAAGGTCAACATAGCTGACATCACTTGCACGTGCAGTGGATAGCGTTGTACCTCTTCATCATTAGTGAAACCTAGATGATAATCCCGATGGGGCAGTTGGGCCACACCTCCTGGGTGCACTAAGTTCACTTGTGAAGTGATTTGGTAATCAGGCCCTAGCCATGCTGTACACACATCAGCTAATAACGGATTTTTGTAATAATTGATGAACGCTTTGGCATTATTCACTGCCATTTTTTCTAAACAATTCCAAACACGGCTATTAGCACCTGACGCTGCAAAGTGATCAGCTAACTTATGCTCTGCTTGATTTTGCTCGTGCAGTAAGCCATAAAATACTTGTGTTGCAGCATCTACTACTGCCAATTGATCAAATAACTTACGGACTACAAAAACGCCTGCTCCCCGCTGCCAACATTGAACCCACTCAGCTGCAACTTCCGCCTTAGCAGTGGCATCCAAACGGCGCAATTGGTCGCCATCATAGACCGGGATATGCTTTTTAAAATCAACTGCATGGGGGTAATCCTCTAGCTTATTTTTCTGCTCTAGGCTCACCACAAAGTCGCTCATATTGGTCATGACATTGGCATCTTTTCAGTATTAAAGGAAGCTATTTCACTTACAACAACAGTGCGCTTTTGCTCTACAGACAAAAGTGCAGCTTCTGCCAAACACAAAGACTGGTATCCGTCGTCCATGCTAGGTAATGCCACATCATTGCCGTTGAGGGCTGATATAAATCGAGCCATTTCAGATTGATAGGCTTGTTCATAGCGTTCTAAGAAAAAGTGCAATGGCTTGGCCATATTAACACCTGCTTGAGTGTAGCTAGTCAGCGTGTGTTCGTTAACATTAGTAGCTGTTAACATTCCTAAACTGCCATGCACTTCAATACGCTGGTCATAACCAAAGCTAGCACGACGACTATTAGAAATTTGTGCCAACTTGCCAGATCCTGTGCGCAGCATCACTAAAGCAGTATCCACATCTCCCGCCTCGCTGATAGCACCATCAACTAAGCACGAAGCCTGTGCAGAAACTTCTACCACTTCTTCGCCTAATAAAAACCGTGCCATGTCAAAATCATGAATAGTCATATCACGAAACAAGCCACCTGATACATTGATGTATTCTACCGGCGGTGGTGCAGGATCTTTCGAAATAATGCTGACCATTTCTACTTCACCTATTTCACCCGCCACAATACGCTGCTGCAGCAAGGCAAAGTTGGGATCAAAACGACGATTGAACGCCAGCATAGCAATAATCTTACTGGATTTAACCTTGGCCACCACCTGCTGTACCCGTGGCAAGGATAAATCGATCGGCTTTTCACAAAACACGTGTTTGCCAGAGGCCACCGCTTGCTCAATCAAATCTGCATGGGTATCGGTGGCTGAACAAACCAAAACACCATCAATTGTAGGGTCGGCAAATATTTCTTCTGGCGTCATTTGCCCACAACCAAGGGCATCACTTAAATCATCAGCGTTGGGCTGATAAGGGTCATATAACGCCACCAGCTCTGCTTCTGGATTAAGAAGAACATTGCGCCCATGTATTTTACCAATCCGCCCGGCACCTAATAATGCTAGTTTAACCATTGTATCCACCACTTAATCTATAATTGAGTAACCTGCATTTAATGCAGCCCGCTGCAATGCTTTGTAGCCCATACATGCATATTCATAGGGGTTAGCTTTAGCAGGGTCTTGCTCTGCTTCGACGATGACCCAACCTTCGTATTTTTTCTCAGCGAGTGCTTGCATAAAGCGGCCATAGTCAATCATGCCGTCACCAGGCACGGTAAATACGCCACGAAAAACACAATCAAGGAATGAGTCTTTACTGGGGTCTACTGTGGCCATAATTTCCTGACGGATATCTTTAGCATGCACATGGTTAATACGATGGCCATAACGCTCTACCACTGCCAATAAGTCACCACCACCAAACACCAAATGCCCAGTATCTACCAATAGACCCACAGCATCACCTGTATTTTGCATCACCAAGTCTAGCTCACGCTCAGTTTCAACACCGGTACCCATATGATGATGAAATGACAGTGGCACACCTTCGCTGGCACAATAATCTGCTACTTTGGTAAGGCGCTCGCCATAAGCGACAAAATCGGCCTCTGGGAGAATGGGTTTATTACACAAAGGGGCATTACGTATATTTTGTACGGTTGCCCATGTCTCTCCATACACCAAAACTGCCGCGCCTAGATCGCGAAACAATTCTAGTTGGGGCCGTATTTTTTCAATTTCTTGCTCGGCACTGATACTTAATAGCTGACCAGAATACCAGCCTGACACTAGTTTCAAATCATGCTGTTTGAGCACTTTTTTAAGACTGATTGCATCCTTAGGAAACTTGCCACCCGTTTCTGTACCAGTAAAACCTGCTAAACGGGTTTCACGCAAACAGGTTTCTAACGACGTTTCTCCACCCAATTCTGGCAAATCATCATTGCTCCAAGAAATGGGGGACATTCCAAATTTTAAATTCATTAGTGTATCTCTAGCTGTTCTAGTTCTTTTCCAGCATCCATTCGTGTGCTGGGTCATTATAAAAATGCCATTCCCTAATGGGGCCAGCCATAACATTGAGGTAGTACCCAGTATAACCATGAGGCACCCCTACAGGGTGATAACCTTTGGGCACTAAAACCACGTCCCTATCTTCCGCCGAAAGGGTCTCATCTAAGCTACGATCATCTGTATAAACACGTTGGTGGGCATACCCAGACGCAGGGTTTAATCGATGATAATAAGTTTCTTCTAGTAAAGTTTCCTCAGGACTCGCGTCGCGATCATGTTTGTGGGGCGGGTAAGACGACCAATGGCCTGAAGGCGTAATCACCTCTACCACCAACAGGCCATCAGCGGCCTCGGTTTCTGGCAATATGTTGCGCACATGGCGGGTATTAGTGCCTTGCCCTCTAGTTTCTTGAGACATAGTGGCAACATCTATGAGTCGCGCTGAACCACTATTACCTTGCCCAGGCGCGCTACACACAGCCACTTCAATACCATTCAGAGCCAGAATATCAACTGTCTCCCCTGCCGGTACATACACAGCACCGGGAGGTTGGTCAACAAATACACTTTCTCGGCCACCCACATCGGTCCAACTTTGTAGACCCACAGAAATATTGGCAGTACCTGTCAGTATAACAATACACAGTTCGCGCCCTTCCTGCTGGCACTGTAAGGTGTCACCAGCTACCAAATCGTGTACCGCAAAACCCACATATTTCCAGCTGGCAGACTGAGGTGTGATCTGATGCACTTGGGTAGTATCTGATGGTTTAATTAGTAGCTTAGACATGATTTAGTACCCTCGTTCTGCAATACGTTTTGCCGTCCACTCTTGGTGTTTGGCGATCACTTCTTCTCGGGTTGACACTTCTGGCACCTCCACTTCCCAATACGCTCCACCTGGTGAACAATGTAGCGGATCTGTATCGATCACAACTACACTCACACCTAGTCGCTGCCTAGCATCTTGTACAGCGTGTTTCAGCTCGCCTATAGTGGTAACATGGTCGGCATGGGCACCCATAGAACGGGCATGACCTGCAAAATCAATTTGCGCCAAACCTTTGTTGTAGGTGTCTTGTAGTAGATTATTGAAGTTAGCGCCACCAGTAGCCATCTGTAGCCTATTGATACAACTAAAACCTCTGTTGTCTAGCACCACAATCGTTAACTGTAAACCCATGCTCACGGCGGTAGCCACGTCAGAGTTCATCATCATGTAGGAGCCGTCTCCCACCATAACCACTACCTCACGATCAGGACATGCCAATTTAGCCCCCACGCCACCACAAATTTCGTAACCCATACAGGAGTAACCATACTCCACATGATAACCACCCACTTGCTCTGCACGCCAATGCTTGTGCAACTCTGATGGCAGACTACCAGCCGCAGCAACCACCACTGCATTAGTATCAACACTTGTATTTACGGCAGCAATCACCTGCGCATCCGACGGCATGGTGTGCTGGTCATCAGCAGGAAAAACACCTTTGCATACTTTATTCCAAGTAGCGATGCCATCCTCTACTCTTTGCTGCCACGCGACTGGCGTAACATAGTTGCCCAACTGGGCAGAGAGTGCTTGCAGGCCTAATTTTGCATCACTTAACAAACTTTGAGCGCGATATTTCACCGCATCTATGGGTTGCACATTGAGCTGAATCACTTGGCCCTTAAATAAGGTATTTGAACCTGAGATAAAGTCTTGTAAGCGAGTACCTACGGCCAAGATCACGTCCGCATTAGCGGCTAAATCATTAGCACTGTCTACCCCTGTCACACCCACTGCCCCAGCATTTAAAGGGTCACTCGCAAGCATTGATGACTTACCCGCTTGGGTTTCAACCACTGGAATTTGATGGCGCTTGGCAAACGCTTGTAATGCGCCTTCGGCAAAGGAGTAACGCACACCGCCGCCAGCCACAATAACAGGTTGCTTGGCAGCCAATAACAGTTGTACAGCTTGTGCCAACTCATACTGGTCTGCACCTTGACGGCGGAGTCGCCATACCCGCTTTTCGAATAGGTATTCAGGGTAGTCAAAAGCTAACGATTGCACATCTTGGCAGATACTAAGGGTGGCAGGGCCACATAAAGCCGGGTCGGTCAGCGCTACCATGGCCCTAGGTAAGGCTTGAATCAACTGTTCTGGACGCGTGATACGATGAAAGTAACGGCTTACAGGGCGCAGCGTATCATTCACTGTAGCACTGCCATCAGCAAAATTTTCGGTTTGCTGCAGTACTGGGTCTGGCTGACCAGAAGCAAATACATCGCCTGGCACTAGCAACACTGGTAGTCGGTTAACATAGGCCACCCCAGCAGCGGTGACTAAGTTAGTGGCACCTGGGCCGATAGAGGTAGTCGCCACCATTACTTGTTGACGCTGACGAGCCTTAGCAAACGCAATAGCAGCCAAGGCCATAGATTGTTCATTATGTCCCCGATAGGTGGGCAACTGTTGTTTCACTTGATACAGGGCTTCGCCTATACCTGCAACGTTACCATGGCCAAATATGGCCCACACCCCTGCAAACAAAGGTAATTCGGTACCATCATCCTGCATCATATACTGACTGACCAAGAATCGAACTAAAGCCTGGGCGGTGGTTAGCCGGACTGTTTTTATACGTGTTGACATAGCTATGTACTCTTCTTCTCTATTGCTTAAGTGCTTGGGCATCATCCCACGCAGTAATGATTAATCGGTATTTATGGGCCATTAAAACGACGGCCTGTGCATCATCAATTTCTCCTTGAAACCAAGCCTGAGCAGCTTCAGCAAACAACGTTCGACCAATGGCAAACCCTTTCACCCAGGGCTGTTTAGCAGCTGCACAGAAGGCTTCACTTATGTTTTCTACAGAGCTGTTTAAGCCTAAAACTATAATGCCTTGACAATAGATATCATTTTTATCAATCACACTACCCGCTTTTTTCCAGTAGTCATCAGTTAAGGCAGGTTCTAGCTTCCACCAATCGGGTTTTACGCCTAAGTCATAAAAGTGCTGCATGATCGGTGCCACTTGCTCAAATGCAGGGTTATTGCCATTTCTAGCAGTAATAATTTCTAATAACCATTGATGCCCCGTAAAGCGACAAGCCTGGTCTAATTGCAGCATCAACATCTCATGATGCTGGCGAGTTGTAGCGTCATCATCTAATCGGTATGGGCACAAAACTTTAACCGTTTGGTTAAGGGGCCAATCACTCAAGTGTTGCACTATGTCGCCATCAGCCTCAAGTTGCAGTGGAAACTCTCCAGACACTTCTATCGGCCGGCCTACCCATGCACCACTACTCGTTATTTGGTGCAAGCCTGCACGGCCAGTGCGATCATCCACCAACATCCCAACACCGCTATCTTGCCCTGCTTCTTGCTGTACTGCTTGTACCGCTAACTGCTTAAATTTGGCAATATCAGCCAATGATTTACCCGTCTCCTTAGCCCAACTGATGAACTGATGACGATGGTCGATAGCAAATGCAATGACGCGTTGATGTTGTTTATTACGATTGGTTGTGCGGTGAATATGACTCAATACAGAATCAAAACGCAGCGCTTGATGCTCACTACCATGCTCTAGAAAGTAGGCTAATTCCTGCCACGAAGGTATCGCTGGTGAACAACCATGGCGAGACACAGCAAAAGCACCACACGCATTAGCATAGGCGCAACTGGTGGACCAATCTTCACCTCCTAACCAGCCACGCAACAACCCTGACATAAAGGCGTCGCCAGCGCCCAGCACATTAAACACTTCAACTTTAAAACCTGGCCCTTCAGTACCTGAATGCCAACCATTGATGTCACCGTCAAACACCCTACAGCCTTGTGCCCCGCGTTTACACACTAACGTGGCCATAGACATAGACCGTACAATTGCTAAAGCTTGTAAACTATCTTCTGTGCCAGCCGCAATATGAAATTCTTCTTCAGTGCCTACAATAAGGTCTATATCTGGCAAGAATGTTTGTAGATGTTTACTCACCTTACCATCAGCTATAAAACGGCTTTCGCCGTCACCATGGCCCGCTAATCCCCAAAGGTTAGGGCGATAATCAATGTCTAATATTACTAGGGTATTATGTTTTTTAGCCAAGGCGATGGCTTTACGACTGGCCGCAGCCACAGTTGGCGTACTTAAGTGAGTGCCTGAAAGCAGTAAAGCCCGGCTTGAAGCAATGAGGCCCTCATCTATATCGGCTTCACATAAAGCCATATCAGCGCAGTTTTCCCGATAAAAGATAAGCGGAAAGTGGTCTTCGTCCTGAATGCCTAAAATAACCAAAGCAGATAAGCGATGTTGGTCTGTTTTAACACCTTGAACATCTACACCTTCAGCTTGCATGGTTTCGCGTATAAAGCGCCCCATGTGTTCATTGCCGACTCGGGTAATCATGCCCGACTTCAACCCCAAGCGTGCTGTACCAATGGCCGTATTTGCAGGGCTGCCCCCCACATACTTAGCAAAACCAGCCATATTTTCTAGGCGACCACCAACTTGTTGACCATAAAGGTCAACGCCAGCACGACCAAGACAAACTAAATCTAAACTTTTTTGTTCCATATCAACACCAAAAAGGAATATAAATTCCAGTTTTATGAATAAAAAATGCAGGGGTTGGGCGACTATTGACCTTCAGTGCGCCTTTTTCCAGCTTCAACAGCTAAGCACAATGCTAAGCACATAGTGGCCGAAAGACCCCGAAAACCACTCACTTCTTGCTCCAACACTTCAAGGTGCAAATCGTCAACCTGGGCTATTGGACTTAAGGTGGAATCTGTCAAGGCGACCACTTTAACGCCCGCCTTGAGGCAAATATCCACCAGCTCTCGTGTGTTCGCTGTATAAGGGCTAAAACTTATAGCTAGCAGCAATTCATCGGGCTGGATCATGCGGGTTTTGTCGGCCATAGCACTGGCCATGCCATCTAACACTACTGCTTGCATGCCCAACTTAACAAAGGTGTAATGAAGGTAAGTAACAACAGGTTCAGCACGACCTTGGCCAGCCAGGTATATAGTGCGCGCTGCAGCTATTTGTGCACTTGCTGCATGGATAGCTTGACCATCCGCTTGCTCCTCAAGGCGTGTAATAGAAGCACGAGCTGCCTGACTAAACTGATGTAAAACTGTTTCTTCAGACTCACTAGGTGGCGCTAGCTCAGTGAGTCTCTGAGAATAAGGCTGAGGTACATGGCGCATACTTTCCTGGAATACAGACTGCATATCTGTAAACCCTTCATAACCAATGGACTTAGCAAACCTAACCATTGTAGAAGGAGTGACTTGTGCTTGTGCACTAATAACTGCCACCGTGTTCAGGGCAATCACTTCAGGGTTGTGTAATGCGAATACAGCCACGTTTTGCAAACGCTTGGGTAAGGAGCGGTAGTGGTCCTGTAACCAAGGCTTAAGCTGGCTGTATACCCTAGGTGGCTGTGACGCCTCAAATGCTGTCATAGGTTTTCTCGTAATAGTAGGCTGGAACATACAATTTTCTATTTTCTAGTTACATTAATGCTAAACCCCACACTGTGGGCAGTATACGTGCACAATTTCAATTTTGGAATATTTATTTCAAAAAAAATATATTGAAATTTATTTTTTAGAATGGTACAAATGGCAGGTCTTCAGATTTGTGACCGTGCAACTATCCTAGGTGTGCTGCAAACCGATGACTGGTTCTACTTAAATGCTAATTATAGCAACCATGGGCCTAGGCCCAAATTAAATATCGATTGGCAGTTTAACCAATCATTGGAGAATAATAATGAAAACCACAAATTTGTTTGCAGCTACAGCGTTATCTGTAGTTATGGCTACCGGTGCAAATGCTGCAACCATTGGATATTTAAGCTCAAACTTTGACGACAACTTTCTAACCTTAATGCGTGAAGCAGCCAAGGCACACACTGAAGAAAGAGGTCACACTTTCCAAATAGAAGACGCCCGTGAAGATGTAGGCACCCAATTAAGCCAAGTGCAAAACTTCATCGCTTCTGGTGTTGATGCCCTTGTAGTTACTGCTGTAAGTGCTGCAGCAACCCCACAGATGACCAAAATGGCTAATGCAGCCGGCATCCCCATTGTCTATGTAAACCGCATGCCAGCTGACTCAGCTAGCTTAGGTGGTACCAGCACGTTTGTAGGTTCTAATGAAACTTGGTCTGGTACCCTAGCCGCATTCGAGCTTTGTAACTTAGCTGGAGGCACAGGCACTGCAGTAATGCTGCAAGGCATCTTGTCAAACGAAGCGGCTGTAACTCGTTCAAAAGACTTTGAAGAAGTGTTAGCGCTGTCTATGTGTAATGGCATTAAGTTAGAAGCAGTAGAAGTAGGTAGCTGGCAGCGTTCTAAAGGTAACGACATTGTTTCTAACTGGTTAAGTTCTGGTATGAAGATTGATATTGTATTTGCTAACAATGATGAGATGGGCCTAGGTGCTGTTCAAGCTTTCAAAAATGCTGGCATCAGCATGGATGATGTTCTTATCGGTAGTGTAGACGCAACTGCTGACGCACTAGCGTCAATGAAAGCAGGTGACTTGGATGTAACGGTATTCCAGAACGCTGCTGGTCAAGCAACAGGTGGAATCGACGCTGCAATCGCTGCAATTAACGGTGAGTCTCTACCTAACGCGATTACTATTCCGTTTGAATTGGTAACTCCTGAAAACATGGCAGACTACATGGGTGCTAACTAAACCTTAATAGCTTGGTAACCAAAAAACCTCCGGATTTACTCTGGAGGTTTTTAGTTATACCTTTAATTTTTTAGCTTATAGTGCCTTGAGAGAACACCATGAACAACCAAGACGACATCATTCTACGCACCGACAATCTCACCAAACGTTATGGCGGCGTGCATGCGTTAGAAGAAGCCAACTTCACTCTCAAAAAAGGTGAACACGTTGCTATAGTAGGCGACAATGGTGCAGGAAAATCTACTTTTGTGCGCCAAATTACTGGGGTAGAACAGCCCACTTCAGGTGATATTTTTTTCGAGGGCAAACGTGTGGAATTTAACTCGCCGTTAGAGGCCCGGGAAGCAGGCATAGAGTCTGTATTTCAAGACTTAGCCTTATGTAATGATTTAGACGTTCCTTCAAACCTATTTTTAGGCCGTGAAGAGTTACTCTTTAAGTTCGGACCATTTAGCATCCTTGATGAAAAGAAAATGATGCGAAAAGCCAAGGAAGTATTGGAAAGAACGGCAATTAAGATCCCCAATTTAAGTAACCACGTGGGCGACATGTCCGGTGGTCAGCGCCAGTGTGTGGCTATTAGCCGCTCTGCTAGCTTTGCATCCAAACTCATTATTATGGATGAACCCACCGCAGCTCTCGGTGTGCAGGAAACGACTCAGGTAGAAAACATTATTCGCAGTTTAAAAGACCAAGGTGTGCCGCTCATTCTCATCAGTCACAATCTACGCCAAGTATTTAATTTAGTTGACAAAATCTGGGTCTTTCGTCGTGGACGCATAGTCGGTGAAGTGATTGCCTCTGAGACTGACGGTAATGAAATTGTTTCCATGATTACCGGCATGCAGGGCGGTGTTCACGAAAAAGCCAGCTACATTTAAGAGGTCATCATGTTTAAGCGAGAAAACCTCCCCGCTGAGGCTAGCATTTTTGCTGTTTTTGTTGGCATAGCGGTATTATTTGAAGTGCTCGGTTGGCTATTTATAGGTAAAAGTTTTTTGGGCAATGTACAACGCCTAGAAATAATTATTTTGCAGGTTTCTATCTTCGGCATAATAGCCGTAGGAGTAACCCAAGTTATTATTACCTCCGGCATAGACCTTTCTGGTGGCGCTGTATTGGCACTATCAGCAATGGTTGCTGCGAGTTTCGCACAATCAGTAGACGCCTTTGCGCCCATCTTTCCACAATTTTTAGGTTTACCTATTATTATTCCTATCGCTGTAGGTTTAGCGGTGGGTGCTGCTTGTGGCTGGGTTAACGGCTCTATTACCGCCTATACAGGCATCCCTCCCTTTATCGCTACCTTAGGCATGTTAGTCACTGCGCGCGCTGTTGCTGTCATTTACACTGAAGGTCAGCCAGTGTATTCATTGTCTGATTCTTTTACTGTCATAGGATCTGGGGCCTGGCCCGTATTAGTATTTTTTGTGGTGGCGGTGGTCTTCCACCTTGTGTTGAAGCATACCGTATATGGTAAACACACCTACGCCATAGGTTCTAACGAAAAGGCAGCTCGGGTTGCTGGCATTAATGTGCGTAGACACAAAATAATGGTGTATACCATTGCTGGATCCTTGTCAGGATTAGCTGGGGTGGTCATGTGTGCTCGGGCTACTATCGCTCAATCAGGCATGGGAACTATGTATGAATTGGACGCTATCTCTGCGGTAGTGATCGGTGGTACCTCTTTATTTGGTGGCCGTGGACGCATTTCTGGTACTGTTATTGGTGTGTGTATTTTAGGTGTTATTACATCTGGCTTCACCTTTTTGCGCATAGACTTCTACTATCAAGAAATTGTTAAAGGCATGATTATTGTTGGTGCTGTAATGCTTGATCAACGCCGCCAAGCCAAACAACGCTCCCGCGCATAACAAGGACATTATCATGACTTCTTCTTCATCCACGGGTGGCTACAAGACCGAAAAAAGCTGGAAAGACTGGCTCCCTAAGGACATCAGCATTTTAATGGTGCTGCTTGGCACTGCCCTTATTTTTGAAATCCTTGGCTGGTTTATTGCTGGTCAAAGTTTTATTTTTAACACTCAGCGCCTTACCATCATTATTTTGCAGATGTCTATTATTGGCATTATTGCCATAGGCGTTACCCAAATCATTATCATGGCTGGCATTGATCTATCGAGTGGTTCGATGCTGGCTTTTACTGGCTTGGTAGCAGCAAGCTTGGCACAAACCTCCGACTATACTCGGGCTGTCTACCCTGCCCTAACTGATATGCCTGTGTTGGTGCCCATTTTGGCTGGCATATTGATGGGGTTTGTTTTAGGGGGAGTGATCGGTGGTTTAATTGCTTATTCAGGCATCCCACCATTTATCGCCACCTTAGGCATGTTGGTTGCTGCGCGTGGGTTGGCGCGCTGGTATACCAGCGGTTCTCAGGTAAGCTTTTTTATTGACGACTACGCCATTTTAGGTAGTGGCATTATTCCAGTAATCATTTTTTTAACTACCGCGATGGCGTTTCATCTATTGTTACGCTACACCCGCTACGGTCGATACACCTATGCCATTGGTTCAAATGAGCAGGCAGCACGTGTGGCTGGTATCAACATCAGGGCCCATAAGTTATTGGTATATACCTTAGCTGGTGGCTTGTATGGTTTAGCTGCAGTAGTGGAAACCTCCCGCACACTTACGGCGCAGTCTGGTGCAGGTATGCTCTACGAACTAGATGCCATAGCCGCAGTGGTTATTGGCGGCACCTCACTAATGGGAGGCAAAGGACGTATTACAGGGACCATTATTGGGGTATGTATTTTGGGTGTAATCACCTCAGGCTTTACCTTTTTGGGTATTGGTTCATTCTACACCAATATTGTTAAAGGTATTATTATCGTTGCGGCAGTGGTCGCAGACCAGTATCGCAACAACAACAACGGCAATCGTTAATTATTAATTTAACATAGTGTTAAGACATAGCCCGATAGGGGTTTAGAGACCAAGATATGAGAGAAATAGGGATAGGTGTTATTGGCACTGCTTTTATGGGTAAAGCTCACTCCATTGCATATGCTTCAGCAGGCACTGCTTTTGGTGGTAATTTGCGCCCCCGTTTAGAAATGGTATGTGATCAAAATCCACAAATTGCTGAAGCCAAGCGAGCGGAAATGGGCTTTGCCCGCTGTACTACTAATTACATGGATGTGATCAATGACCCTAAGGTGGAGTTGATTTCTATTTGTGTACCTAATTCCATCCACAAAGAAATTGCTATCGCTGCCCTAGCTGCAGGTAAGCATGTTTGGTGTGAAAAACCAATGTCAACTAACCTAGCTGACTCACAAGCGATGGTAGATGCCGCAGCAGCTAGCGAACAAAAAACCATTGTTGGTTACAACTACACTCAAAACCCTTTAGTGCACGCAGCTCGAGACATGATTAATGAAGGTGTTATTGGTAAAGTGACAGGTTTTTTTGGAGTCTACGATGTAGACAACGAAGCCGATCCAGATCGCCCGTACAGCTGGCGTATGAACCGTGAGTTGTCTGGCACTGGAGCTAATGCCGACGTCATGTGTCATCTTGTAAGCGTAGCCCACTTTATGACTGGCAGTGACATTAGCAGTGTAGTGGGTGAATACGACATTGTTTATCCCGACCGACATGACCCCAAAACCAATACCCGTAAAACGGTAGACAACGACGATGTGTGTATGGCCATTGCTCGCTTTAACAGTGGTATCAAAGGCACTTTGCGAGTAAGCCGGGTGGCTTGGGGCCGCAAGTGTGGTTTAAGCTGGGAAGTTCACGGCTCCAAGGGCATGATTCGTTTTGACCAGGAACGCCTTAACGAACTACAGCTCTTCACACCCTCTGACGACCCACGCCAACAAGGCTTCCGTACTATCCTATCGGGCCCTTATCACAAGCCATACGACGCATTTTTGCCTAATGCTGGCCATAGTTTAGGCTATATCGATGTTAAAGCATGTGAGCTAAACCAATTGCTTACCAGCATCGATCAAGGGGGCCAAACTTGGCCATGTTTTGCTGATGGTTTGCAAATAGAAAAGGTGATGGACGCCATTGACCGTTCGGCCATGAGTGGCCAATGGACGGATGTGAAATAACATGACGGATCAGTTTCACTTGAAGCCTGAAAAGACTTGGCATGCACTGGTGCTAGGCCGTGCAGGGCTGGATTTATACCCCCATTCTGATGGTGATAAAACGCGTGATGCACAGGGCTTTAGTGCTGACATGGGTGGTTCTGGGGGCAACATTGCTGTGGCCATGGGCCGTGCTGGAGCAAAGGTGGCATTGTTATCGGCCTTGTCAGATGACCCTATCGGCCATTTTGTGCGCCAACGACTAGAGCAATACAATGTGAGTGATGAGTTGTTACAAACCAGCCAAGGCAACAGCCGCACCAGCCTTGCTATTGCCGAGGTAAGGCCTACAGATTGCGAGGTAGTGATCTACCGCAACGATGCTGCTGACTTACAATTGCAACTGACAAAGGCTATGCAAAAAGCGGTGGCTGCCAGCAACAATCTAGTCGTTACTGGCACCTCACTCATTTCAGAACCTTCACGTACAACTGCCATAACACTTATGCAGCACGCCAAAATTAATGGGTGCACAGTATGGCTAGACTTAGATTATCGTCCGTGGAATTGGCCTAACCTAAAAACCACTCGCACTATTTATAGTCTTGCTGCCCAACATGCAGATGTAGTGGTCGGAAATGAAGAAGAGTTTGCCGTGCTTACAGAGCACTTAGAAGACTATATTGAAAAAGCTAATCTACCTACATCAGAGCACGCCTCAGCGCAAACTATTGTGCTCAAGCGTGGAGGTAATGGAGCTAGCTTATTTAGCCAAGGCCAGCGCCTTGATACCGGTGTTTATCCAGTTACTCCGCTAAAACCCTACGGTGCTGGCGATGCTTTCTTGGGCAACCTGGTGCACCACTATAATAGCCATCAAAACTGGCTAGCCGCTATTGAGTGGGGCAGCGCCGCTGCTGCTATCGTAGTGTCCCAACGCGGCTGCGCCAGTGCCATGCCCAGCGCAGAACAAATTAACCTAATGCAACAATCCACCACCATAACACCGGCTGCCAACTGGTGTTAGCGACAAGTTTACTAGGAGTTATTTATGCATATCCCACCTCACAATAACCACAACAAAGCCATTGTTGACCGTGATGACGAAAAAACACCGTTATGTTATTTCAACATTGTTAAACTGACCAAAGGTGAATCGTTTACTTCAAAAGTAGAGGGTTACGAAACCTGTTTGGTGCCTGCCACTGGTAGCATTGACGTTAATGTAGCTGGTCAGCACTATGAAGCAGTCGGTAAACGCATGCACATTTGGCAAGGCGAACCAGAAGGTGTCTATGTACCTGTTGGTACCGAAGTTACTTTTATTTGTGTCAGTGACAATGCCGAAATTTTTATCTCTGGCGCTAAATATGACGAAGTTTATGAGCCCTTTGTGGTTCGTGAAAGTGACATAGACCCAGTTCAATATGGTTCTGATGACACCAAAACCCATCGCAAGATCAAACACATATTAGGTAAAGCCCAAGCAGGTAAAGTAGGCCGTTTACTGGTAAGCGAGCTATTTACTGTGGGTGCTGGAGGCTGGTCAGGATTCCCACCCCATAAACATGACACTGATACTTTACCTACAGAATCACGCCATGATGAAGTGTATAACTTTCGCTTCAATCCAGAACATGGTTTTGGTGCCCAGTTTATTACTCAAGAAGGCGAAGACATGGGAGACGTGTACCATATTCGCAATAGCTCTACTATCCAAATAGAAAAAGGTTATCACCCGTGTGTAGCTGGCCCTGGCTACGAAATGTACTACTTCACTATTTTAGGGGGCTTGTCACAACGCCCATTACACCAAAACTTTCACCCTGAACATGTCTACCAACTGGATACTATCCCCGGTATGAAAGACATGATAAACAAGTTTAAGTAGGGTACCGTTATGCTAGTTAATTTAACAGACCTAATGCAGCCAGCCTTGAAGAATGGCTATGCTGTGCCGTGCTTTAATGTATTTGGTTATGAAGATGCGCTTGCTGTGGTAACGGCGGCAGAAGCTCGCAATGCTGGTGTTATTCTGGCCGTTAACTTAGATATGACATTATTTATGCCATTGGATCATATAATAGGGATGCTCAAGCCTTTAGCAATGAGTGCCAAGGTGCCTGTATGCTTACATTTGGATCATAATTACGATATTCCTACGGTAATCAAAGCCATAGATGCAGGCTTTACCTCGGTGATGTACGACGGTTCACAATTGCCCATTGCGGAGAACATTGCCGGGGTGAAGCAAGTTGTGGCCCATGCTAAAAAGCTGGGAGTGTCGGTGGAGGCCGAAGTGGGATCAGTGCCCTATGCCAGTGGCCGTGATCATATTAAATCTGAATTGACAGACATTAATGAAGCTATAATGATGCTAGAACAGGCTAAGCCTGATGTCATTGCAGTATCTGTAGGTAATGTACATCGCTTGGAAAATACCTTTATAGATATTGATTTCACCCGCTTTAACGAGTTGCAAGCAGCAATAAATGTACCCTTAGTGATCCATGGCACCAGCGGTGTAAAGACCACTGATATACAAAAGCTAGCCCAGGGTAATGTATGTAAGTTCAACATAGGCACATGCCTGCGACAGCGTTTTGGCAAGTCTTTGCGCAATACCCTTGCCGCCGACCCACACTTATTTGATCGGCTGACCATAATGAAGAGTATCATTCCTGAAGTGAGTCATGAAGCCGATAAAATGATTGCTCTGCTTGGCCAATAGCTAGGTTATTAAACTAACGCAATTCAACCCACAGGAAATCCGTTTATGACGCAATTAAACGGTCTAAACAACAAAGTAGCCGTCATCACTGGGGGCACCCAAGGCCTAGGCGCTGCCACTGCGCACCTATTTGCAGAAAGAGGCGCCAAAGGACTTATCTTGTGTGGCAGGCAAACAGACAAAGGTCTGGCCGTAGCTAAAGAGATCCAACAGCAACATCCAGCTTGTGTGGTTCACTTTGTCACTGCAGATTTAGCCGAAGTAGACTCACCCCAACGTATTATAAAAGCAGCACAAGAGCACTTTGGCCAATTGGACATTCTTATCAATGTGGCTGGTCTTTCTGCCCGTGGCACTATATTAGACACTTCTCCAGAGTTGTATGACCGCATAATGAACATTAATGTGCGAGCCCCTTTCTTCCTTATACAAGAAGCGGCTAAGTTAATGCGTAGCACAGGCACAGAAGGTTCCATTGTGAGCATCGGCTCCATTGCTGCTTACGCAGGCGCACCTTCACTTACTGCCTACTGCACCTCCAAAGGCGGCCTTAATACCCTCACTCGTAATACTGCCCACGCTTTGATGCGTGACCGTATCAGAGTTAACTGCTTAAATATTGGTTGGATGTCTAGCGACGAAGAAGATGTCATTCAGCGCAAATACCACGGTGCTGAAGATGGCTGGCAAGAAAAGGTAGGGGCTAAGCTGCCCTTTGGGCGTTTAGTAGACCCTAATGAAGTGGCACGAGCCTTGGCCTTTTTAGCCAGTGATGAATCCGGAATAATGACTGGCTCAGTGGTTAACTTTGATCAGTCCATATGGGGAGCTAGCGATGCGATGGTAGTGCCTGAGCATCGGCTGCCAGATTAACATCATCCACTTGTGAGGTTGCGTTGGCTGTTAATACCCTTCACATCCGCTTGCCGTAGCCATCCGTTTGATAATTTGACTTTTATTCCGTTTAATCTTCCCATCGCTTTCAAGCACTTTTAATGTACGGTAAAAAGTTTCGTGGGCCATGCCAATTTTCTGAGCAATATCTTTAAGTGGTAAGTCTGACTCATTATCTCTGTGAAACTCAGTAGCCAAATAGGTGAGAACTTTTTCTTTCGCGTTGTAAATACTCTTGATTTCATTAAGCATTCTTAAATCACGCACCTGAGTAGTAAGTCGTCTTAATAAGTTCATCATTAATTCGGGCTTTTCTTGCAAGATCTTTAACAATTCATTCTTAGAATAAACGGTAACCTCTGTATTAGTTCCTGCCAACGCAGAGCAATGATAATTTTTTGAAAACAATGAAGCTTCGGCAATACTTTCTTCTGCGTACGCTACGTGAACTAAAGTCGGTGTGCCCTCAAGTGTGTCACGTATCAGTTTTATTCGACCTTTTTTCACACTATAGATGTTTTTAACAGCATCGCCTTGAGTAAAAAGATGCTCTCCAGTTTTTAGATGGATGGTCTTTGAGCTTAAAACATTTTGTAACTCACTATAAATCATGGCTTAGCATTCTCCGCGAATTATTTTATAAACATATGATTTGAATCATATAGCTGGCAAATCATCAGCCCCTATAATTAATCTAGTTATTAATCAAACTTATGGAAATATTAAATGACGTTGAATAAAAAAGTTATATACACAGCTATTGCTGTTGCAGCAGTAGCAATCATAATTGTTATCTTGTCACAAAAGCAAAAAACAATGAATTATACGAGTGGCATGGAACATTCTAGTGATATGAATCATAGTATAAATTCAGCAGACCACACAATTACTAGAAACTCTAATTCCGTATTGTCTGAAGCTGGAACAGATCCATTTGCTGTAATACAGGAGGCAATCGCTTTACTTGAGGCAAATTCTGATACTGATTGGTCAGCCGTAAATATTGAAGCCTTAAGGTCGCATTTGGTTGAAATGCAAGATATGACACTCAATGTCACTGTAGAACAACAACCTATTAACTTAGGCTTTATGGCCGTTATAACGCCTACGACAAATCGAGCAGTGCAGTCCATGATTCGAGTATTATCTGCACATCCCAGTCAAATGAAAATTGAGACTGGTTGGGACATGACAGTCACCAACAATAATGGTATTTTTACAATTACAGTTACCACTGATCAATTATTAGATGTTGATAAGATAAGGGGATTGGGCTATATCGGAATCATGGCGTATGGAAAACACCATCAACCTCATCACTGGGCTATGGCGTCAGGTGAGAATCCTCATTCTGGACAGGCTATGTAGTGGTACTCTTATGAGGCCTATCGGCACTCATAATAATTATTAACAAGCCGCTCTATTATTTTTTCTTATAAAAATATTGGCGCACAAGATACTGAAAGTATGGACCTTTTTCTACACATTACATACGCCGTTACAAAAAAAGCGCGCTACAACTAGAGTACAGAGCACGATTCAAACTTATGTTTAATGGTTTAAGCCACCCTACACTTGGCTCAACAACCAGTCCTTAAACGCCCGTACATCTGCGCGTTGCAAGTGTGCTTTAGGGCACACCACATAATATGAATAATCTGTAATTAGAACCTCATCAAACACGGTAACCAAGCGCCCAGACGCCAAATGGTCTTCTACAAACAAAGTAGAACCTAGGGTTACACCTTGGCCATCTATGGCCGCTTGGATTAATACATTGGTGTCATCAATAGTGATGCCGCGTTGGCTGTTAATACCCTTCACACCCGCTTGTCGTAGCCATCCGTTCCAATAATACGGGCTGGTATCATGCAGTAACGTTACATTAAGTAATTGTTCAGGCGTTGTTAAGGGGCCATTATTTGCCAGCCATGTGGGGCTTGCTACAGGGAAAAAATCCAGCGTTATTAACGCGGTACTTTCAACTCCCTTCCAGTCTCCTCGGCCGTAAGTTACTGCTAGGTCTATATCTTCACGTTCAAAATCAACTGTATTGTGAGCATGGAACAAGCACAAATCAATTTCGGGGTGAAGTCGCCTAAACTCCTTTAACCGTGGTGATAGCCACTTAGCCGCAAAGGAAGATGCTAAGCGTACATTAAGCAAAGAGCCCACTTTCTCTTGTTTGAGACTAACAATGGCATTGGCCATGTCGTCAAACGCGTCTGCTAACACAGGCATCAAAGCAGCACCCTGATCAGTAAGCGTTAAGTTGCGGGGTAATCGTTTAAACAAACTATGGCCTAGGTAATCCTCTAAGCCTCTCACTTGGTGACTAATAGCGGCTTGGGTTACAAATAGTTCGTCTGCGGCGCGAGTAAAACTAAGGTGCCGCGCTGCTGCTTCGAACGCACGTAAACTGTGCAAAGGGGGGAGTTTTCTTGCCATATATCAACCACATTCATGTAGATCACTATAGATTAGTTATTCTAATCCATATCCATAAAAATAATCAATTGAATAGGATTGGATTTAAGATAAAGATTAGCCTCTTTTTCCTCAATAAAAATTACAATGGAAATCAACTATGTCACGTAGATCAGGTGGCCGTCAGGCCCGTTTAGCAGAGCGCTTAGCTCCTTTAACTGAAGAAGCTAAGCCCGTTCATCCAGGAGAAACAGGTGGCGCATTTAAGCCCCTGACAGACGACGAGATGGCTGCCATTGCAGCCAATGCCTATCGAATTCTAGAAGAAATCGGCTTTGGCAGTCCTACGCCTCACTGCACCAAAATATTGGTAGAAGCTGGGGCCATTATGGGGGAGAACGGTCGTTTACGTATTCCCCGCAGCTTGGTTGACCACACGTTAAGCATCTGCCAGCGTAATCTCACACTCCATGGCATAGATCCAAAACATGATTTAGACCTAAGCGGCCAACGGGTGCATTTTTCTACCGCAGGTGCAGCAGTACACATAGCTGATCCAGTGAACAACACCTATAGAAATTCCACTAGTAAAGATTTATACGACATGGCGCGTATTGCTGACACTTGTGAACATATTCACTTGTTCCAACGTATGTGTGTGTTGCGCGATATCGATGACACTAAAACCATGGACCTAAATACCCTGTATAACTCAGTAATGGGCAGCAGCAAGCACATTGGTACTAGTTTCACAGAAGCGCATCATGTTGAAGCAGGATTAAAAATGCTGCACCTCTTTGCTGGTAGTGAAGAAGCTTGGCGAGCACGGCCTTTTGTGAGCATGTCCAACTGCTTTGTTGTACCACCAATGACCTTTGCTGAAGAATCAATGGAATGTTTGCGAGTAGGTGTAGAAGGTGGCATGCCTATTTTATTGCTTTCTGCCGGACAAGCCGGTGCCACCGCCCCTGCTTTGTTGGCTGGTGCTGTATCTCAAGCTTGGGCAGAATGCTTAGGCGGTTTAGTTTATGTGAATGCTATTAAACCTGGTGCGCCAGCCATTATTGGCACTTGGCCTTTTGTGTCAGACTTACGTACTGGCGCTATGAGTGGTGGTTCGCCTGAACAAGGCATTTTATCGGCTGCTTGTGCACAAATGGGCAACTACTTTGATTTACCAACAGGCACCGCCTGTGGTATGACTGATGCCAAATTCCCCGATTATCAAGCCGGTTCTGAGCGTGCTTATACGGCTGTTGCTGCAGCTATGGCAGGCGCCAACGTGGTGTACGAATCTGCCGGTATGTACGCTAGCCTTATGGGTGCATGCCCAGAAAGCATACTTATGGACAACGACCTGTTAGGTTCTTGTATGCGCATGACCAAAGGCATTAGTGTGGATGAATCTAGCCTAAGCTTTGATGTGATCAATGAAGTGTGCCTAGGTGGCAAAGGCCATTACCTAGGGTCAGACCAAACCTTATCGGTAATGCAAAGTGAATACATTTATCCAGATTTAGGCGACCGCAGCAGCCCCAACATATGGGCTGAGCAAGGCAAGCCGGTATTGCTTGATAAAGCCGTACAGAAAAAGAACGAACTATTAAGCAGCTATTACCCTAAACATATCAATGATGAAGCTGATTTAGCGATACGTGCGGAATTTGACATTAACCTTACCCGCGAACAAATTGGCCGTTAAGAGAACACTATTATGTCCATACAATCACATGCCCGCGTAGTTATTATTGGTGGCGGATCCCTTGGCGTTAACCTCATGTACCACCTTACAGAGGAAGGTTGGACTGATGTGGTAATGATTGAAAAAGGCGAGCTTACCAGTGGCTCTACATGGCACGCTGCTGGTTTATGCCCTAACTTCAACGGCAACCACACGTTAAGTCAAATTCACGATTACACCATTGAACTGTATGACAAAATTTTGCCTG
>Ga0114995_10000629_pt1 | contig 24605 bp, 15 predicted proteins | sample ArcticOcean_MG_C_11_FD_87038 | JGI IMG/M metagenome (GOLD analysis project Ga0114995, IMG submission 87038) | Marine microbial communities from western Arctic Ocean - ArcticOcean_MG_CB2_154 | ecosystem: Environmental > Aquatic > Marine > Oceanic | place: Arctic Ocean: Canada Basin | collected... | reverse complement strand
CCATTGTGGTAAATCCTCTGGTAACCTTTGATGAATCAGTAACGATATGTGATGGGGAAACGGCTACAGTGAATGGAACCGATTACACTACGGCTCAGGATGTGGTGAATGTTTATCCTTCTGTTCTTGGATGTGATTCTACGGTGACCACTACTATTACTGTGATTCCTGTGGTTTTAAACACCATAAATACTAGCATCTGTAATGGAGAAACCCATACAGAAGGGACTTCTACTTACACTACTTCTGGAGTTTATGAAGACGTTTACACATCAGCTGCTGGATGCGACTCTGTGGTTACTACGATTCTTACTGTCAACCTTACGTTTGACATTAGCAATGAACCAGTAATATGCCAAGGGGAAACTTATTCTGAAGGAACTTCTGATTATAACGCTTCTGGAAATTACACAGATAATTACCTCACTGTAAACGGATGTGACTCTATAATTACCACAATCCTAACAGTAAACCCAGTAGCAGTTGTGACCAATAGCATCTCTATTTGTGAGGGAGAAACGTATACAGAAGGAACTAGTATTTACAACACCAATGGAACTTACACTGATGAATATCTTACAGTGAATGGATGTGATTCTACAGTAACTACCATTCTTACAGTTAATCCTGAATTTACTGCTACTAATTCTATTACTATTTGCGAAGGTGAAACCTACTCAGAAGGAACTAGCGATTATTCCACTTCTGGAACTTATACAGATGATTACCTTTCTATAAATGGATGTGACTCTACTATCACTACTCTTCTAACAGTAAACCCAATTCTAAGCGTAACCAATTCTGTTTCTATTTGTCAAGGCGATGTTTATGAAGAAGGAGCTAGTGATTACATGACCACTGGAAGCTACCAAGATGTTTACACTTCTGTTCAAGGATGTGATTCTATTGTAACCACAGAACTCACAGTGAATCCAGTTTATGCTAGCACTAATCAAGTAGCTATTTGTGATGGGGAAACGCACATCGAAGGAACTTCTTTTTATACTACCACTGGAACCTATACAGATGTTTACCTCACAGCAAACGGCTGTGATTCTATTATCATCACGGTATTAGAAGTGTTTAGCGTTGCAACGCAGACCAATACAATCACTATCTGTGATGGAGAAACTTACATAGAAGGAATTTCAGCTTATGTTGATCAAGGTGTTTATACCGACTTATACTCCACAGTAAACGGATGCGACTCTATCGTAACTACGATTCTTACAGTAGCCCCTGTTTATAGTGTTACGAATTCTCCAAGTATATGCGAAGGAGGAGTTTATGAGGAAGGAACCAACACATACACAGAACCTGGAACCTTTATAGATGTCTATTCAAGCATAAATGGATGTGATTCTACCGTAACCACTATCTTATCTGTGGCTTCACAGTTTGAAGTTACCAATACAGTGAACATCTGCGAAGGAGAATCTTATACAGAAGGAACTACTGTTTACAATACCTCTGGAACATACGAGAATACTTATCCTAGCACTATTGGGTGTGATTCTGTGGTAACTACCATCCTGGCCGTTAGTGAGGATTTCGAATTTACCAATACTGTATCTATATGCGAAGGAGAAACTTATATAGAAGGAACTTCGATTTACGATGCTTCTGGAACATACACAGACATTTACCAATCTATATTAGGTTGTGATTCTACCATCATTACTGAGCTAACCTTAAATCCTATTTACAGCATTTCTAATGATGTATTTATCTGTGATGGTGATGATTACACCGAGGGTGCTTCTGTTTATTCTGTCTCTGGAGTGTTTACCGATTCTTACACGTCTAGTTTAGGGTGTGATTCTGTGGTAACTACCGTATTAACTGTAAACCCAGAATACAGCACTACCAACTCTCCTACTATTTGTGACAGTGAAACATATACTGAAGGTGCTTCAGACTATACTACTGCTGGAACGTATACCGATATGTACACTTCTATAAACGGCTGTGATTCTATTATTACCACCATTCTTACTGTGAATCCATTACTGGACGTCACTAATACAGTGGAGATTTGCGATGGAGATACTTATTCAGAAGGTTCTTCTGTTTATTCAGCAAGCGGAGTATTTACAGATGCATATACTTCTGCAGCAGGATGCGATTCTACAGTAACTACTGTTCTTAATGTGAATCCTATCTATGATATAACCAATACATCGAGCATTTGTGTAGGAGGCGCTTATTTCGAAGGCACTAGCGAATACACCGAAGAAGGCGTTTACACAGATACTTACACCACAATAAGCGGCTGTGATTCTATTATTACCACTATTCTAAGTGTCGACTCTCAGTATGAAGTAACCAATAACATCAACATTTGTGCTGGTGAAATTTACACTGAAGGAAGTTCGATTTATGATGCTACAGGAACATATACAGACTTATACATCAGCACTCTTGGTTGTGACAGTATAGTTACTACGGTTTTATCTGTAGGAGAAACTTTTGAAAGCACTGTAAGCGTTGCAATGTGTGAAGGAGAAACATACATAGAAGGATCTTCGATTTATAATGCTACAGGAACTTATACCGACACTTACCAAACAGCTTTGGGTTGTGATTCTGTTATCATTACAGAACTAATCGTTCATCCAGATTATAATACCGTTACCGATGTTTCCATATGTGATGGTGACTCTTACTTTGAACAGGCTTCGGAATACACTGCTGCAGGAACCTATACAGATCTTTACGCTTCAATAGATGGATGTGATTCTACGGTGACTACTGTTCTTACAGTGAATCCTGTATTTGCTACTACCAACTCTCCTACTATTTGTGAAGGTGGAACGTATTCTGAAGGTGCTTCAGATTACACGACTGCTGGAACGTATACGTATATGTACTCTTCTGTGAATGGGTGTGATTCTGTTATTACTACCATTCTGACAGTAGATACTCAGTTCTCCGTTTCTGTAGATGTAGAGATTTGTGACGGAGATTCCCACACTGAAGGTGCTTCCATTTATACTGTGGCTGGAACTTATGATGATACGTATGTTTCTACGCTGGGTTGTGATTCTGTAGTGACTACCAACTTAACGGTTATCAACTGCTGCATAGACCAATTCACTGCCAACGATGTTTTCATATGTGATGGTGACTCTTACTTTGAACAGGCTTCGGAATACACTGCTGCGGGTACTTACACGGACCTTTATGCTTCTGTAGATGGATGTGATTCTACGGTGACTACGGTTCTTACAGTGAATCCAGTATTTGCTATTACCAACTCGCCTACTATTTGTGAAGGTGGAACGTATACTGAAGGTACTTCGGATTATACCGCGGCTGGAACGTATGCAGATATGTACGCTTCTGTCAATGGATGTGATTCTATCATTACTACAATCCTGACCGTAGATACTCAGTTCTCTGTTTCTGTAGATGTGGAAATTTGTGATGGGGAATCTCATACTGAAGGTACTTCAGTTTATACCTTGGCTGGAAGTTATGATGATACTTATGTTTCTACGCTAGGTTGTGATTCTGTAGTGACTACCAACTTAACAGTTACCAACTGCTGCATAGACCAATTCTCTTCAACCGATGTTTCCATATGTGATGGTGACTCTTACTTTGAACAGGCTTCGGAATACACTGCTGCAGGAACCTATACAGATCTTTACGCTTCAGTAGATGGATGTGATTCTACAGTAACTACTGTTCTTACAGTGAATCCAGTATTTGCTGCTACCAACTCTCCTACTATTTGTGAAGGTGGAACGTATACTGAAGGTACTTCGGATTATACTGCAGCTGGAACGTATACAGATATGTACGCTTCTGTCAATGGATGTGATTCTATCATTACTACAATCCTGACCGTAGATACTCAATTCTCTGTTTCTGTAGATGTGGAAATTTGTGATGGAGAATCTCATACTGAAGGAACTTCAGTTTATACTGTTGCGGGAACTTACGATGACACTTACATTTCTTCTCTTGGGTGTGATTCTGTAGTGACTACCAACTTAACGGTTATAAACTGCTGCATAGACCAATTCACTACCAACGATGTTTCCATATGTGATGGTGACTCTTACTTTGAACAGGCTTCGGAATACACTGCTGCGGGAACATACACTGACCTTTACGCTTCTGCAAATGGGTGTGACTCAACGGTTACAACAAGCCTGAGCATAATTCCTCTTGAGTTTACCACTAATAACATATCTATATGTGAAGGAACTTCATACTTCGAGGGAACATCTGAATATTCGATAGCTGGTTCCTATAACGATATATATGTTTCTGTGAATGGATGTGACTCCACCGTAACTACAATACTTAGTATAGACCAAGTAATAACTAGTACTAATGTTATAGAACTATGTGAGGGAGAATCATACACCGAAGGAATTTCTACTTATGATGTTACAGGGATTTATACAGACTCATACATTTCAGTTCAAGGATGTGATTCTACAGTAACTACAGATTTAACGATTAATCCTGAAGCGCAAACGCTGGTAACAATTACGCTATGTGAAGGAGAAACTTATACTGAAGGAGGCAATGTGTATTCTGCCGAAGGAACATATTTCGATCTTTACCAAACAATAAATGGATGTGACTCCACTGTCACGACAATAGTAGGCGTGAATGAGATTCACGACTTCACTAATTTCGTTACTATAACAGATGGAGAAGTTTACTTCGAAGGAGATAATGAATACACTGAATCTGGCTCCTATTTAGATGTATATGAAAACATATTTGTGTGTGATTCTACCATAACTACTATTCTCACGGTAAACGCTAGCTATGATGTCACAAATACGCTTAGTATATGTGATGGAGACATCTATTTAGAAGGAACATCTGAATACATTAATAGCGGTACTTATTTAGATTTATATACTTCTGTTTTAGGTACAGACTCTACTGTTACTACTATTCTAACAGTTAATCCATCTCCGACTATAACGAATACTATTACCATTTGTGATGGAGAGTCTTATACTGAAGGATCCTCTATCTATAACCAAACTGGAACTTATACTGACATTTACACTACCACATTAGGGTGTGATTCTACGGTCATTACTGAATTAACAGTAGTAGATGTTCTCGCTACTACCAATGACATTTCTTTATGTGCTGGAGAATCTTATTCTGAAGGAACATCAATCTATGATGAAACAGGCACCTATACTGATTTATATACAAGTCTATTAGGTTGTGATAGCCTAGTAACAACTGTTCTAGTAATAAATGAAGCCTTCATTTCCCCTAATTTCATAGTATTATGCGCAGGAGAAGTATATGATGAGGGCACCTCTACTTATGATATCTCTGGAACGTATGAGAATATTTACACATCAGCTAGTGGATGTGACTCCTTAGTAATTACAGAATTACTTATACTTGATACTGATATTTCTAGTAATGATGTGGAAATTTGTGCTGGAGGTAGTTATTCTGAAGGAACATCGGTCTATTCAGTTACAGGAACATACGAAGATGTTTACCAAGATATAGATGGATGTGATTCTCTAGTGGTAACGAACCTTACAGTACTTCCCGAAATCGAACAGACTAACAATGTAGAAATATGTTTAGGAAGCACATTTACCGAGGGAACTTCTACATACGAAGCAGCGGGGACTTATACAGAAAGCTATCAGACAGCTGAAGGATGCGACTCATTGGTAATTACTATTCTAGTAATAAGTGATTTCATAACTAATACAGTACTAGCGACTATTTGTGAGGGACAAGCGTATAACGAAGGTGTCGATATATATACAGAATCTGGCATCTATAACGCCACATATACCACCAGTACTGGATGTGACAGCTTAGTCATTACCAACCTTACCGTTCTACCAATAGAATATTTCACTAACGTAATAACCATCTGTGAAGGTGAGACTTATAGTGAAGGAACTTCCAATTATTCCTCAGACGGAACTTACACTGATATTTATCAAACCATACTTGGATGTGACTCAATAGTTACAACAGAATTAACGGTGTTGGAAATATCTACCTCCACTAATTCAGTAGCTATATGTGAAGGTGAAACTTATTATGAAGATACGGCAGAATATACTGCTACAGGACTTTACACTGACGTGTACTCCTCAGCTCAAGGGTGCGACTCTATTGTCATAACTAATCTAACAGTTCACCCACTTGAGAGCTCATCTAACACAGTTAATATCTGTGCTGGAGAAACTTATATTGAAGGTTCTTCTTCTTACACCTCTACTGGAATATATACGGATGTTTACCCCTCTGTTAACGGATGCGACTCTACGGTAACTACACTACTCACTGTGAATCAAAACGTAAGTACTGATTTAAGCATGACTGTTTGTGAAGGAGCACCTCTTCCTGATTTAGGAATCTATTTTGACGAACCAAACAATCGATTTGTGGACTCATTAAGTACCACTTCAGGGTGTGACTCACTTATATTCACATATTTAGAATATATTGACCCACAAGTTCTTCTACCTGAAAGCATCTCTATCTGTGAAGGACAATCATTTGTAGCCTCTCTTGCAGGAATAGCAGATGACTTTATCATCACCTGGAGTACTGGTTCATCTGAAGAAGATGAAACATTCTCTGAAGAAGGTGAATACTGGGTAGAGGTAACCTCGCTGAATTGTTCTGCCTCTGACACGATAGTAATTCATGTTCACGAAATTCCTTTTATTCCTGAAACTGAATTAGACCTATGTATAGGCAGTACAAGGACTATCAACCTTCCTGAAGAAAACGGCAATGTAACTTGGAGTGATGGAACAGAGGGAGATGAAATTATCGTTTCGGAACCTGGCATATACACTGCCAATGTGCAGAACGCCTGTGGGGCATTTATATATGAGTATGACCTAGCACTTACAGATTGTAGCTGTACTATTTATATTCCTAACGCATTTACAGCCGACTCCGATAACATTAATGATGTCTTTTACGTAGCACATGACTGTGACTTCGTAGAATACGAGTTATTCATCTTTAATAGATGGGGAGAAGTTGTTTTCCAATCTAAAGATCCAGACGCCTTTTGGCAAGGTGATCATCAAAATGGAAACCACTTCGTTCCTTTAGGAGTATACAACTACTTGCTTAAATACTCTAGTAAGGATATAGAAAACAGAGTAGCTGCCGATAAAATCTACGGTTCGGTAACTATTGTAAGATAATTTAACCTTTCGTTATTCGTTTAATTTATCGTTAAAAAGCTTAAAGCCCTCTTAATTCTTGACCTTTATCCATGCCGTAGTGTACTCTTGGCTTAAATATATAAAACTTATTTAAAATAAAGTAGACCTTATTATTTATGCTCCTAAGCGTTACAATACTAGTAAATTCCCAACCACCCCTTTACGTTAATCAAGCTGCCATAGAATTAGATGCAGACGTTTATGATTTCGGAGAGGTAGCACAAACAGAAAAAGGCTCGTTTATATTCTGTGAATTTGAGGTTACGAATCGGGGAACCGCACCGCTCATAATATCTAAATGCAAAGGGTCCTGCGGATGCACTACTCCCATATGTTCTAAAACACCAATACCCCCCAAATCGTCTACTACTATAAAAGTTAGGTACGACTCCAATAGAGTAGGTTCTTTTTCTAAGAACGTGACCATTTTCAGTAACTCTGTATACGAGCCAGAAAAAATAGTGACTATAAAAGGCATGATAGTTGGATAATCCAAAAAACGTGTGTTAATGTCTTGTTAAAATGGTAACCTATTAAGGACTTTACACATATCTTTGAAAGGTAAAATAGAATTTAAAAACTAATAAAATAATACGAAAATGAAAAAGTTAATTTTAGGATTAGGGTTGATACTTGCATTCAGCTTTGGGGTTCAAGCTCAAGAGTTAATTACTGGACCAGCTATCGAGTTGGATAAAGATGTTCATGATTACGGTGATATAGAAAATGGTGGTGACGGAACATGTGAGTTTACAGTAACGAATATCGGAACTGAGCCTCTTATTATTTCTAGATGTAAAGGTTCTTGTGGATGTACTGTTCCTCAGTGTGAGAAAGCTCCTATAGCTCCAGGTGAAACTTCATCTGTTAAAGTAAAGTATGACACTAAAAGAACTGGACCAATTAACAAGTCTGTGACTATTACGTCTAACGCTGTTAATGACCCTACAAAAACGGTAAGAATTAAAGGAACGGTTTTAGCGGCTTCAAGTGGAACACCTGTTCTTCAAGATTCTGGAGCTCCAGTAAACAACTAAAAAATATGACTATAAAAGCTATAGCAGCTTTTATCATGATATTAAACTCCGCTATTGTTTTAGGACAGTATGCGGAGTTTTCTTTTGATGAAAGAATTCATAAGTTCGAAGAGGTACATGAAGGTACTCAACTAGAGCACGTGTTTACTTTTGAAAACAAGGGTAAGTTACCTCTGGTAATCTCCAAGTATGAAGTAGAGTGTGATTGCACCAAAGCTGTTTACCCGAAGGCTCCTATTCTGCCTGGAGAAAAGGGCGAAATTAATATCTCATTAGATACAAAAGGAAAATTTGGCTGGCAGTATAGAAAGATTCTATTGTATGCTAATACTAAGAAAACACCTTATTGGATAGAAGTTAGGGTAAAAGTGACCAACTAATATCTATAGAAATGTCTAAAACAAAAAAGGGAGGCCAGATGGCCTCCCTTTTTTTTATAGTTTGATCTATTCTTATTTCTTTATTACTCTCTCTGTAGAAATACCAGAAGCAGTTCTCACTTGGAATGAATAATATCCAGGAGTGTAACCTGTCATAGAAACTTCTAATCTGTTTCCAGACTTCCCTACTAAAGAATCAACTAGTTTACCTGTTATGTCATATACAGCAACAGATAAAATATTCTCTTCTCCTTCTAAAAACACAACATCAGATGCCGGGTTAGGATAAACAACTAAACCACTATCTTCAGTTATCTGATTTACATTATTAGGAGTGGAACAAACAGCTCCCTCTAAATCCAATGCGCACATAACTCTAGGTAATAAATATCCTTGAATAGTATCTAGATAAGATAACCCTTTGGCTTCAGACATGTCTGGGTTAGAGCCTAAACTAGCCATATGAGCTGTAATAGGAGTATCTCCCATCATCCCTACGACTGTTGTAGCCAATGGAGACATTGGATCCCACCATTCCCATGGAGAAGCTTGATTACTTAGGTAAGCAGCTAATGGAAGTACTATTGGATATAATCCTTCTGCAGTGTTTACAGTCTCTGTCTCACCAAATGAAACTTCATGACTAGTTCCATAAAGAGCTCTAGCAGCATCTGTATAAACATCACCACTAGGAATAGAAGCAAAAACATCATTATTCCCTAAATCGTTAGCTTTCTGAATAAAGAAGTTACTTCCCATTACATCTACTACTGGCTCATTAGTAGTAGGCACAATTACTGTTCCCTCTGTAAATGGTGCGAAATCGTCTCTTACAGCATGAAAAGCAACCATAGGAACATCTCCAGCTTCTAGCCATGATTCATCAGCTAAAGCTCCACCTGCATTTACAGACATATGAACTTCTGATGTCATATTATCTGGATTTTGATACAGTGTAAGTTGGCCATCTAGGCCTTCTGGGTTACCTACTGTAAGGGTATCTACGTATGATACCGTTGCATCGAATGGATCAGGTCTGAATTTCTCCAAGAATAACTCTACAGAAGGATTATCCAGTGTAGTATATGCCTGAGAAACATATCCTCCAGAACCTTGCCCGTAAAGCACAATTTTACTTTCATCTATTCCGAAAGTATTATCCGCTGCTGCATCTCTTCTTAAATATCTTACACCATGCTTCACATCATGAATAGCTCTATAAACAGCATTTAATAATGTTCCTGTTCTTTCCTGAACAGTCTCTGCTATAGGGTTCCATCCTAACCTGTAATCTACAGAGATAGCTACGTAACCTCTTTTAGCCCATTGTTGGCATAATTCTACAGCAGCTAAATCATTCTTTCTACCATTAGGAGATCCATTTAGAGGTGGAGGTAAAAAGTTTCCTGTATGGATATAAATCATTACTGGCCTTTCTGTTACATCATCATTATCTTGGATTGGCTCATAAACATCCATATCTACATTAGTAACCTTCACAGCAGTAGATTCATCAGCTGGATCAAAGTAAGCGGCTGGAATCTCAACACCTGGAGTCGCAGCTGCGACTTGAAGTTCAAATATATTAGGCCCAAAGGTGGTTGGGTCTGAAAAATCAGAAGTCATGAAGTCAATGTTTGTACCGAATGTAACCGTAGTCGTCATTATTTCCTCATCTGTGAATACCTCATCAAGGTATCTAGTTTGTGCGAAACCTAACTGGATCGTACAAACCAAGATTCCCGAAAGTAAAATTTGTAAAGTTCTCTTCATTTTATTTTTATTTGTTGATTATTTATTTTTATGGTTAAAATCATATAGGATAGAAAAGTAAGCTAATCTTCCTATTTGGGGGCCTCCGTATACTTGTACATTTCTATTGTCTAATACATTATTATCTTCAATTCTATTTATAGTGTTTTCATTTGTAAATAAGGGCATTAACCCAAATAAATTCGAGCCTCCAACCTTAAAGGTACAATTCCATTTGGGAACTGTGTAATTAACTTGCGCATCTACCATATCATAAGTAGGTATAAACCCCGTAAATTGAGGGGATCCTTCAAAAGTAAACCCTTGAATCCATTTATAATTTACACCAAAGCCTACGTTCTTTATTTTGTCGAATAACACTAATTCTCTTCCAGAAAACCCAAGATTGAATTTATGCTCGGGAGTATTAAAAGCTGGTATTATAGGGTCTTCATTAGAGCTAGTTAACTTATTCCATGAATAGTTTCCACTTAATGAATACTTTTTAAAATAGTAATTCAATCCTATGCTATACCCTTGGGTCGTTACTGTCTCTAGAGAATTAGAAGCCACTCTAAAAACTTGCAAGCCTCCATCAGGAAAACCATTGGCTTGGTCAAACTTTCCATTTAAACCTATATTATACCCAATAAAATCATTGTAGAAAGTAAGGTAATACCCCATGTCTACATAGAGCCTTTCAAAATGGGTTCCACGGTAACCTACCTCTATGGTCTTCGCCTTTTCTGGCCTAATTTTATCCAGGTTATAGTACTCTAGTTTATTTAACCCTTCTGCTAAAGAGGTAGTATTTCTATATTCGGCAAAGCTTTCTAATGTGAACAAAGAATCCTTTCCTTCCTCAAATCTACCATCTATGTTTCCAAGGAGAATAGCTCTACCTACATCATAGAATAAATATTGATCAGCTAGTGTAGGATTTCTAACCGCTGAGGAAAAAGTAAGTCTAAAGACCCTATTTTTATTTGGTGAATACACTAAACTCGCTGCAGGACTAAAAAGAAAATCAAAATTTTCATTCTTATCAACTCTTCCTGTTAGGTTAAGCTTTAGCTTATTCTCTATAAATTTCTTCTCTAATCCTCCGTAAAAACCAACCTCATTATTCGTAATTACAACCCTAGAACTATCACTTACCAATCTATTTCCATCCAAATCTATAGCTATAGAGCCGTCATCTCTAAAGATATAATCATACTCGAGAGTATCACTAAAAATAGTCCCCCTAGAATCTGGACGGTACATCCTTACATTTCCTCCAAAACGATAATCTGCCCATTCCTTATCTAGTTGGTATTCTCCATGGACATGATAAAGAGCACTTTTGTCATAAAACCGACTTCCGCCTTCTGTAAATTCTTTTCCAGTTATATCATTGAAAAGAGAACTAAACCTTTGGGTCCCTGGCTCGTAAAACGGCTCTAAAAAATCACCTGAGAGTTGATTAACCTCGTTTAAATTAGCCTCATACAAGGGGCTAAAAAATTCGGAATCGGAGTTAATCCAATTATCCATCAAACTACCGTACAACTCTAATCCACCGTTTTCACCAGCTGCTAACGCCTGAGAAAAAATATCTGCATGTATAGGGTTAGCTTCAACAAGGTCTGCATAATTAGCTAACCACCTGTCAGCAAACAATGTATTCCATTCACCTGTAGAGCCACTAGATTCTTGCATTTTTATAGCTGTAGTAACTATATCATAGGTTTTTCCTGCATCCTCATGAGTGGCATAACCTCGTATAAACCACTTTCCCGGATTACTAAGCTCTAATTGGTTTTGGTAAAACTTTATTCCATCCAGCCTATACCTGTTATCACCCTGGTAAACTGTGCTTCCTGTGCTGTAATTAAAATTATAGGTAGCTAATAAATTTTTATTCAGATAGTAATATAAACCCGTGTTAAACTTAAAATTATCTGTATCATAATCTACCAAATCTTTTTCTTGGTAACCGTTTCGAGCAAACACTCCCAACCCTTTAATAGAAACAGACCCAGTATAATCATTATTAGAGGCTACTGGCTCATCTCCATATACATTGACCGCATCGAATCCAAATGGATAATCAACAGCTAAACCCGAACCGTCTATAGGGTTATAATTAGTGGCTTCCCAGTCATTGGCTTTCATACCAAAGAGGTTTATTTTATATCCAAATTTGTGCTGACCTTGATCATTGGTAAAGAAGTCCGCCCACCTCACAGCTATTTCTCCTAGCTGTCTTTCTCCTACTTTAAAACTGGCACTTAAGCCAGGAAACATAAATGGGTCTTTAGTCTCCATATTTATTACCCCATTAAATGCACCTGGGCCATAAAATGCCGAACTAGCACCTGCTATGATATCTACTCTTTTCACATCTAAATCAGATGCCCCAAGAAAATTTCCTAGACTGAAATTCAAGCCTGGAGATTGGTTATCTACCCCGTTAATTAACTGAAGAGATCTTACTGGTGATGTACTGTTAAATCCTCTCGTGTTAATCACTTTAAAACCTAAACTCGCAGAGGTTAAATCCACTCCCTTTAAATTACCTAATCCTTCATAGAAGTTTCCTGACGGGGCTTCTTTGATTGCTCTAACATCCATAGACTCCACAGTTAGCGGTTGTTGCTTTTGCTTATCAGAAATTCTATCCCCTACAACATCTGCTTGATCTATGTTTATAGCTGAACTTTTAAGTTTTACTACTATCTTCTTTTGCGCAGAAGTATAGGTAAGTTTAACTGCCTCATAACCCACGAATGAATATTCTATGGTCACAGGAAAGGTAACATTACTTAGCGAGAATTCCCCATCAAAATCTGTAGTGGTTCCTGTTAGAGTTCCATCAATAAGGACGTTAACGAAAGGTACGGCTTCACCGTTGGAATCATCTTTCACCTTGCCTTTAAGCTCAGACTGACTAGAACAGTCAAGACTGAAAACTAGAGATAGCAGCAAAATAAAACTATTGCAAAAAGCGCAATTTTTCAAAAAACTAGACATACGAGTTAATTATTTAAGCTGCACACTATTTATTGTGTGTTATGCATACTATTAAAATTAAATTTACAAAGAAATCATGTAATCAAAACACAGTTATAGTGACACTTTCAAACAGAATGACATCTCCTTTTCTAAGTTTTTTGCGCTTTCTCGTTTCCACTTCTCCATTTACGAGAACATACCCCTCCGAGATAACAACCCCTGCCTCTGCTCCGCTGCTTATTACATTCTCGTACTTTAGTAATTTGTTTAATTCTATAAACTCCTTAGTCAACTTAAATTCTCGAGTATCACTCATATAAACTTGGATATTTAGTTGGATTAGCTTCGTTCATCATTTCGTAAACAGCATCAAAAACATCTTCTTCTGATGGCTTACTGTAGTAATCTCCATCTGTCCCGTAAGGAGGTAAGTGTGGTTTTGCAGAAACAGTTACAGGCTCAGAATCAAGTAAACTCCATGCCTTCTGCTCATTCAGTATATGATTTAAAATATATGCTGAAGCGCCTCCAGGAACATCTTCATCCACTATAATTAATCGGTTCGTTTTCTCTAAAGATGTAACAATAACATGATTTACATCGAATGGCAATAGTGTCCTCACATCTACCAGCTCTGCTGAAATCCCTGCTTCTTCCAAGTCTGCTAAAGTTTGTGCGCAGATATTAAACGTACTTCCATAACTTACTATAGTCACATCCGATCCTTCCGAAACTACTTCAGGAACTCCCAATGGCACAGTGAATTCTCCTAAATTTTCTGGCAATGCCTCTTTAGTTCTATACCCGTTCAGACACTCTATTACCAATGCGGGCTCATCACTCTGTAGCAGTAAATTATACATCCCGGCTGCTTGCGTCATGTTTCGGGGAACGCATACATTCATCCCTCTTACAGAGTTAATGATAGCTCCCATAGGTGACCCCGCATGCCATATACCTTCTAATCTATGCCCTCTAGTCCTTACTATTAAAGGAGCTTTTTGTCCGCCATGTGTTCTGTAATGGACCGTGGATAAATCGTCACGCATAATTTGCAACGCGTAATACAAGTAATCCAAGTACTGAATCTCTGCTATAGGCCTTAGTCCTCTCATAGACATTCCTATTCCCTGCCCTAAAATCGTGGCCTCTCTAATCCCTGTATCTGCTACTCTCAGCGCACCGAATTTCTCCTGCATTCCCTCCATAGACTGATTTACTCCACCTATTTTTCCTGTATCCTCTCCAAAGGTTAAAACCTCTGGGTATTTATCGAATATTTTCTCGAAATTCCCTCTAAGGACTATCCTGCCATCTACCATCTCTGGTGAGTCTGAATACGCTGCTTTTACTTCTGCTATATTTCCTACTCTTTTTTCTGATTTACTATATAAATAGCTCGAGTATGTATTCTGTGTTCTTAATTGGTATCCTTTTAACCAGCCATTTAATGCGGTTCTTTCTGCGGATTGTTCGTTTATCACTAGACGCATCACTTTTTTGGCTGTAGCTACTATGCTTCTTCTAATAGGCTCTGTATCTGAAACCAACTTCTGGATGAGGGCCGCTACTTCTGAAGATGAATTAGAAACAGAAACCAATGGCTCCATAACTGAAACAGCTTCTGCTGCTTCTGAGTCTAACAATGCTCTGAACTCTGCCCAGGCTTCTTTCTGAAGTGTTCTCACCTGTTTTTTAGCTGCTGCTCTTATCTCATCTAGTTCTTCCTGCGTAGCAATTTTTATTTCCTGAATAAACTCACCAAACTTCCTGATACAATCGAACTCCTCTGCCCATTTTAATCTCTCAGGTGATTTATAACGCTCATGAGACCCTGAAGTAGAATGTCCTTGAGGCTGAGTAAGATCCTCTACATGAATAAGCACTGGCTGGTGCTGAGATCTGCACACATGAACTGCCTCTTCATATATTTTCATAAGGTCTGGATAGTTCCAGCCTTTTACTTTATAGATCTTCACTCCATTCTCTCCCGGCATAGGGTCAAATCCTGCCAAGGCTTTAGAGATGCTTCCTTTAGTAGTTTGGAATTTTTTAGGAACCGAAATCCCATAACCATCATCCCATACATTCATGCACATAGGCACTTTCAGCACTGAGGCTGCATTCATAGTCTCCCAAAAAAGGCCTTCTGAGGTACTGGCATCTCCAATTGTTCCGAAGGCTACTTCATTTCCTCCTTTGGTGAATTTCTCGAATCCTTCGCTTAATAGTGGGTTTTTCTTAAACACTTTAGAAGCTTGGGCTAACCCTAACAATCTAGGCATCTGCCCTGCTGTAGGAGAAATGTCAGAGGATGAATTCTTCTGTGACATTAAGTCTTTCCATGTTCCATCATCATTTAAATTTCTAGTGGCATAATGGCCTCCCATCTGCCTTCCTCCTGAACTTGGGTCTTTAGACACATCTGTATGTGCATATAGCGCGGAAAAATATTCTTTTATATTCAGCTGACCAATGGCCAGCATGAACGTTTGATCTCTGTAATAACCAGATCTGAAATCACCGTTTTTGAATTGCTTAGCCATGGCTAGCTGAGCTACTTCTTTACCATCTCCAAATATCCCGAATTTGGCCTTACCCGTAAGGACTTCTTTTCTTCCGAGTAAAGATGCTTCCCTACTTAAACAAGCTATTCTGTAATCTTCTAGAATTGCGTTTACATGCGGAGTAGAGGCTCCATTAGTCGAGGACTGTGTTAATGTTTCTGCCATTTTGTAAGTTATTTAGATAGTTCCTTTATTCCATCCTGAGAATTAATAAAAGATTTTGCAAAAATACGGTTTACGGAGGGTGATGTCAATTCGTATTTTACCAACCAGTTACTATCAGATAATTATTGATGCTTTAGTTGGCCATATTTAATGAGATTTAAACTGTTCTGAAAGTCTATATAATACTACTAACAGTTCATTTATTTCTGCTCGAAGAAATAGAACAAAAATCTGAGAGAGCTATTAAAAGAAGATACGTCACGATTCGTACCTAACTTTAAAATCACAAATTACTTATAATTCCATTATTTTCAAATAATTAGTGAAGCTTAACGAAGGGAGCGATCTGTAATTACAGCTTTCTCCTTAGATGAAAACCTATCCAGCACTACTATAACCACTACACCTAATAAAGCACAAACTATAGAAAGACCTAACAGATGATCTCCTTTTCCTAGTTCTTCGTATATAAACGGTGATACGTTTTCTACAACAATTGGAATTACTTCTTCTTTGTCAGTTCCAGGGTGTTTTGTAAAAGTCTCTAAAACATTCTTCCAAGGATATATCTTATTTAAGCTTCCAATTAAAAAACCAGTAAGTACTGCTATAGTCACATTTCTGTAGGACTTATAGAGCCAATTAAGCGCTTTAGAAAAAAGAATTAAGCCTGCTAAACAACCGATCATGAACAAGATGATGATTTTACCCGAAACAGCTAACTCAGTCCATGCGCCAGCGGTAGCAGTTTTCACAGAATCGCTTAACGCCCCCAGTATTGTAGTGTACATTCCCATAAGTAAAAGAATAAAACTCCCCGAAATACCAGGTAATATCATAGCTGTAATAGCCACAGAACCACTAATAAGAATATACCACCAAGTTTCACTGCCGCTAGTAGGTGTGATGGTAGTGATAAAATAAGCTACAACACTTCCTATAATCAAAGAGAGAATTGCAGCCAAATCCCACTTAGCGACTTGCTTTCCCATGAGCCAAACCGAAGCCACTATTAACCCGAAAAAGAATGACCAAAGTAAAATAGGGTGATGCTCTAAAACATACTCTACTCCTATAGCCAGCGAAATTAAGCTTATAAATATTCCTGCAAATAAAGTAAGTAAGAATCCTCCGTTTAATTTTGACCAAAAAGCACCGAAACCGTCTTTTCTTAATGTTTTAAGTAATCCTAGATTTAACCCAGAAAGAGTTTCTAGTAGCTCTTCATAAATACCTGTAATGAATGCTATAGTTCCGCCTGATACTCCCGGAACCACATCAGCACCACCCATAGCTACACCTTTAAAAAATAAGGATAATCGAGCTGAAAAAGTCATGTTAATAGCAGTCTAATGAATCATCTATATCAGTAGCGTATCCCTTCACCCCTCCTTTCAGGTTATAAAGATTCATGTATCCATGCTTTTTCTCTAGCATATAAATTACTGCCTTAGAGCGGTTTCCCGCTTGGCAGTGAAATATTACTGGTACATCTCTTCTAATCTTGGCTGTGTTTTCTAATATCTCAGCCATAGGAATATGCTCTCCATTAATTCCACAGTATTCTACCTCGAACTCTTCTCGAATATCTATTAACTGAAATTCTTCTTTCTGAGCTATTTTCTTCTGGTATTCTTCTGGTGAAATCTCTTTCATAAGCTTCCTATTTAGGGGCTCTTAAATTTACTATGTCTTCTGGTAACCAACTGAAAAACGTATCTCCTCTTAGCCCAGCTCTTAATGTTTCTAAAGGAATAACATCATTCGGAGCTATGTTTCCTAGGTTTACATTATGTCCTAGAAGCTTAATAAACCAAACCTGCTGTGGCTTTTTAGGTGCTTCCCATAAAATTTTATCTCCGTCTACTTTAGCCAAAATTTTATTTACAAGCATCGTATGCGCAGAACCATTTGGTCTATAAATCCCAACATTGCCACTTTCTCTAGCTTCAGCTATTACTTTCCAACTTCCAGCTTCCAACTCAGTCTGCATCATGCTGATCCATTTAGCTGGAGCAATAAGAATTCCTTCCTCTTTAGAACCTACTTCAGAAAGGACTTTGTAATTTTTAGCCAGCGTAGATATAAGCTCTAGCTTTTCATCATGAGGAAGTACTATAGAACCATCAGATACTTCTAATGTGTTTATTCCTAAATCGTCTATAAACTTTAAATACTCATCCAGCTTTCCTCTAACATAACATGCCTCGAATAATGTCCCACCTAAGTAAACATCCATTCCTGCTGCCTGATAAATCTTAACTTTCTCTTTATTATTATTAGTAAAATAAGAAGTTCCGAATCCTAATTTTACTAAATCCACGTAGTCACCGCTCACTGAAACCATGTCTTCAGCCTCTCTGGTAGAGAGCGCTTTGTCCATAATCATGTTCACACCATTTTCACGTGGCTTGGTTGTTCTTTCAGGAATATGAGGTAAATGTAATTTCATGCTTTTAGTCTAGTTAGAATTCACTGAGAAGTTTTACAAACTCTGAGTCTTTTAATAAATCTGACCCCGAAGCGGATAGTGTATCTTTTACACTTACATCTTCTACTAAGAGTTCCCTAGCTAATTCTAGGGCTTCTTTGCGCTTTCCAATTTTGTGCAAATAAACTACTTTTTTTAACCAAAGCTGCTCATTTGAGTAAGCAGTTTCTATTCCCTCCTCCACACTGGATAGTGCTCGCTCTATATTTTCTTCTTTAGAGTAGATAAAAGCTAACTCTATCCACGCCTCTTCTAACCCTTCTTCTATAGATATAAGATTTCTCACGACCGCCTTAGCCCTATCAAACTGGTCTAATTCGCTCAACACACTGGCTAGCATTAAGTGTGCATTATAATTCTCCTCATCTAAGCCTACTGCTTTTTCATAAAACGGAATAGCTGCCAAATAATCAAACTGAACCTCTTTCAAGAAACCAAGACCTATATACGCCTCAGAGAAATGCTCATCTACTGCTATGGCTTTTAAATAATAGTCTTCTGCTTGTTTAAACTCGCTCAGGTTCTCGTAACAATCTGCTATAATACAATAATTAAGAGCCATTGGAGCTCTATACTTCATCTCTTCAAAGAGTGACTCTAGAGCAAGCGTATACTTCTCCTGCTTGATTAATACCTCCGCTTTTTTATAATAAACCATGGCATAATCTTCTTTTATAGCAAGCGCAAAATCATAACTATCTATGGCACTTTCCAATAAACCAAAATCATACTTCATCATTCCTAAACAGAACCAAACTTTGGCATTGTAAGGATTATTACCCAAGTGTTTCTGCAGAATCTGTTCACCTTCTAAAAGAAGGTCGTTTCGTTTTACACATGATCTAAACTCCCGTAGAACTAAATCCGTGTTTAGCCCTAACTCTAAGGCTTTTTCATAACATGAAAGTGATTTGTTTGGCTCTTCTGTTATTTGGTATTGCAACGCTATTTCAACCAGAACTTCTGCCCGCAAGTCATCATCTGCTTGGTCATAAGCCTTTTTAAAGTAACTGATAGCTCTCTTAGGCTCTTTCACCTGAGCATAAGCCATCCCTAACCCGAAAAGAATTTCTTGGTTTTCAGGATCAGCCTCTAACAATATATCTAGAATTTTCCTTCCTTGCTCGAACTCACCCAAGCTCACAAGGATCTGACCCTTCCTAAGTTTTAAAAAGTGATTATCGTTAAAAATAGAGAGCCCGTGATTTGCTGCCTGAAGAGCGTCCTCAGGTTTAGCGCGTTCTAAATAATGGTCTATAATGACTTCTAACTGGTCTACGTCAAAGTAAACGCTAGAAGCGTTTTGTCGCATGGAGTTGAATTTTTTAACCAACCCCTTCGAATTTTGCTCTTCTAAACGAGCATCTTCATCATCCATCCACATTCGTTCCTAGTTTTTCATATGAAAACACCCTATTCAACACGTATGCCAAGCTAAAATAGCAAGACAAAGTGGCAGTAATTGTTGTTATTCTCAAATATAACGATGAATTATTTGACTCTCACTAATTATGTCCGATGTTTTTAACAAATCACAGCTTAAGATGTTAATAGTTGAGAATCGTCTTTTAATAACCCTTTATGAATAGCTGTGCAGCTCTGTATGAATCACTGTAAATTTGTAAGTGGTGTTTAGTCAGGAATAACTAATTTGTTTTTAACCTCTCTTGAGGAGATGATGCCTTAGCATCACACGATTAAAATCAAGTTCTAGTAGAATTAAATGAATCGATTTTTAATTCTACTTTATTTCTGATCAGACACTGAAGAATTTAGTTTATTCATAACAGCGTAGCACCGCATAAAAAAACCGAGCCCTTGACACTAATAAAATCCATATCAGGTATCCGTGGAACTATCGGAGGAAAAAGAGATGAAAATCTCACGCCTGAAGATATCGTAAAATTCACTTCTGCATTTGTAACATTCATCCAGAACAGGTCTGGCAAGACTAAATTAAAAGTGGTGGTGGGCAGAGACGCACGAATTAGCGGGAAAATGGTAAACCAGCTCGTCTGCGGCACACTCATGGGAATGGGGGCCGATATTATAGATTTAGGATTAAGTACTACGCCTACTGTGGAAATGGCTGTCACTATGGAAAGTGCTGATGCTGGAATTATCCTTACTGCCAGTCACAATCCTGCTCAATGGAACGCTCTTAAATTACTCAATGAAAAAGGGGAATTTATATCTGCCGATGATGGCGCTGAAGTGCTCGCGAATGGTGAAGCTGGAAATGCTAATTACGCAGAAATCTATGAACTCGGGACTTATACGGAAGATGATAGCTATATCACCAAGCATGTGAATGAGATTCTGAAACTAGACTTAGTAAATGTAGAGCTCATTAAATCGGCCAATTTAAAAGTGGCTGTAGATGCTGTAAATTCTACAGGAGGAATAGCCATTCCCGCTATGCTAGAAGCGTTAGGAGTTCAACAAATAGAAAAACTGTACTGTACTCCAAACGGGGACTTTCCGCACAATCCAGAACCTTTAAAGGAGCATCTGACAGAAATCTCCAAGGTAGTTCAAGAAAAGGGATGTGACATGGGGGTGGTAGTAGATCCTGATGTAGACAGATTAGCTATGGTGTGTGAAGATGGGAGTATGTTTGGTGAGGAATATACACTTGTCTCTGTGGCTGACTATGTTTTAAGTAAAACCCCTGGAAATACGGTGAGTAACTTATCAAGCACGAGAGCGCTAGCAGATGTTACTCATAAGCATGGTCAAGCACATACTGCTTCTGCTGTAGGTGAAGTAAACGTGGTAAATGCGATGAAGGAGACGAACGCTGTCATAGGAGGCGAAGGAAATGGTGGTATCATTTATCCTAAGCTTCATTACGGCAGAGACTCACTAGTAGGAGTGGCATTATTCCTTTCACTTTATGCTGAGAAAAAGATAAAAATGACCGAACTTCGGGATTCTTATCCGCAGTATTCAATGATAAAATCTAAAGTGAATTTATCTCCTGACTTAGACGTAGATAAGACGCTTTCTGAGATTCAAAAAAAGTATGCCGCTGAACGTTTAACTACTGTAGATGGTGTGAAAATAGACTTCAAAGAAGGTTGGGTTCATTTGAGAAAATCAAATACTGAGCCTATAGTGAGAGTATATGCTGAAGGGAAGTCTCCTGCTGAGGCTGAAACTTTAGCTAAGAAAGTAATGGATGAAATAGTCTAGTTTTTTCTAGGCAAGAACAAAAGTGACCCGCATGAAGCCAATTTATTTAGATAACGCAGCTACTACTCCTATGGACCCTGAGGTTATCCAGGCCATGATTCCTTATATGGAAACTCATTTTGGAAATCCTAGTTCTAGCCATTCATTTGGTAGAAAAACGAAGACTGCTATAGAACAGTCTAGGAGAAGAATAGCTGGATTACTAAACTGTTCTCCAGCTGAAATATGTTTTACTTCAGGCGGAACTGAAGCTGATAATTTGGCTATCTGCTCTGCGGTAAAAGATTTAGGCTGCACCCGAATTATTACTACACCTATAGAACATAGTGCTGTTATAAAAACAGCTGATACTATGGAAGCTTTGGGACTAGCTAAGGTGATTCATGTGAATTTATTAGAAAATGGCCATGTAGATTTAGATCATCTTTCTGCTCTTCTTTCTAATGGAGAGGGAAAAGCTCTGGTAAGTCTTATGCATGGAAATAATGAAATAGCTAACCTTCTCCCGTTGGGGAAAGTAATTACGCTTTGCAAAGCGAATAATGCGCTATTTCATTCTGACACTGTCCAAACGATGGGGCACTACAAGCTCGACATGCAGGAGCTCCCTATAGACTTTATCACTTGCGCTGCTCACAAACTACATGGACCTAAAGGAATAGGATTTCTCTATGTAAATAAGGATCTGAAAATAAAACCGCTTATAGTAGGTGGTGGCCAGGAGCGTCAACTGCGAGGAGGAACTGAAAATATTTATGGGATAGTAGGCTTATCTAAAGCGCTAGAAATAGCTAGTAGAGATCTAGAGGAACACCAGAGGCATGTAAGTGAGCTAAAACAACACATGGCTCATCGATGCGTTTCAGAAATTTATGGGACAGAATTCAATGGTGACTCTGCCAGCGAGGACAGCCTTTACACTGTTCTTAATGTGACTCTTCCTCCATGCGAGAATGCGGGCATGATGCTCTTTTTACTTGACCTAGAAGGAATCGCTTGTTCTGGCGGAAGTGCCTGCTCCTCAGGAGCTGCTAAAGGTTCACATGTACTAGAAGGTATAAATGCGATCAAAGAAGGTAGAGCGAGTTTAAGATTCTCATTCTCTAGGTTTACTAAAAAGGAAGAAATAGACAGAGCCGTGGATAAACTGAAGGAGCTGTGCACCGTATCCGAATTGGCTTGAATTTGAAACTTCGGCAAGCGCTCAGTGACTGAGGATTGGAAATTGACATTAAATACTGCTGTTATTTTACGGCATAAAAAAACCACTTAAAAAAATTGAAGTGGTTTCATTTTTAATCTTTTTATTCAGTTTTACTGAAGCTGCACAGATTCTACTCTATTAAATGGAATTATTATCCCGCCTTTTAATACGATGTGCTTTTGCGTGGCTTGCCAGACAGCAGTCTCTACCATTTTTAAGCCTCTATCATCTCTGAACATAATTCTTGTTTTCTCTTTATAACTGTTCCCCAACTTAACAGCCGTTTCTAGCATGAAAGCCAAATTAATCTGATGTTGTCTTTCCATAGGCAGCCCTTCTGTAGGAAAGGATAACGAGGGAACTAATTCTTTTTCTATAAGGAGAGGTCTTTCGCGAGTCATGAATTTTAGTTTCTATATTTAACGATAACCGAGCACAAGAAGTTTCGAAAAAAGAGTGATTTCATCTTAAAAAACTAAACTCTCCATATTTAACCCTACTTTCTAGGGTCTGATTCTAGAATAGAGTACTCATAATTATCTGACCATCCAGTGGATAGAGGGAGGATTTGACGACCTCTGCCTTCTTTAATCATCCCTACTTTTTCTAAAACTTTAATAGAACCCAAATTCCCCACTGCACAACCTGCCTGTATGCGGTGCAATTTCAAATGGTCAAACCCCAAATCTAACATTAGATTTAATGCTTCTGTAGCTATTCCTTTCCCCCAATGCTTTGGATGAACGGTATACCACACTTCACCTCTGCGGTATCTGGCTGCTCCTAATTTAAGCCCAATTAAACCAACCGGAGAATCCTGCTCAGAAATTAAAAAATGATATTGTTCGATGGGGATTTTGGCATGGTGTTCTTCCCAGATTGCTGTTGCTTTTCTAGTTACTTCCTCGTTCTCTGGAACTCCTAGTGTATTGAATTCTGCAGACTGCGGAAATGACTGGAGTTCGTGGATGAATGCCAAGTCTTTCAGGCTCGCTAAAGTTAGCGTGAGTCGACTGGAGGTGAGAGTTGTTTTCATTGTGGGCATGAAGGTAGTGATAAAGAAATATTTACCGAAGCTCAGTGGCTCTGAACACACTTCCTTAATTGAAGATGTAATGGCATTACCTACACTCCGAATTGCTATAGGGAGGTTTTCATAAACTCCTGACTTCGTTTTCGCAATTCACCCTACTTCGACAAGAGCTAAGTATACGGCTTAGCAAAGCGCTCCCGATGAGAGAAATTTGATTTGTATAAATTTTGAGTCACAAAAAAAGTCCTCGCTCTGGAGGACTTTAAATTTTATTATGAAATGAACTTTTCGCGTTAGAACTTCGAACCAGAAACTTCAAACTCTTTAGTTTAAGACTAAAGATGAATAACCTCATCATAAGCCACTGCCGCAGCTTCCATTATAGCCTCACTCAATGTAGGGTGTGGATGAATGGTTTTGATGATTTCGTGTCCTGTCGTTTCTAATTTTCTGATGGCTACTATTTCTGCTATCAGCTCAGTTACGTTGGCTCCTATCATGTGACCTCCTAAAAGCTCACCATATTTAGCATCGAATACTAACTTCACGAATCCTTCTTTATGACCTGACGCAGAT
>Ga0114995_10000616_pt1 | contig 24969 bp, 26 predicted proteins | sample ArcticOcean_MG_C_11_FD_87038 | JGI IMG/M metagenome (GOLD analysis project Ga0114995, IMG submission 87038) | Marine microbial communities from western Arctic Ocean - ArcticOcean_MG_CB2_154 | ecosystem: Environmental > Aquatic > Marine > Oceanic | place: Arctic Ocean: Canada Basin | collected... | reverse complement strand
TAAAATAAAGGCAAGTGTGGCTAACTTACCTAATCAACTAGGAGACAACTTAGGGGCTACTCAAGCAGCTCTAGCTAAGCAACAAAAACTTCAAGGATCTATATTTAATGAACAGAGAAGTTCTATAGAAAAAATAGCCAAACTTAATACAGATAACGCTGATGCTACTATAAAGCATTTAAATAAGGTATTAGGGATTGCTGAAACTAATAGAACTCTTGAGAGAGTTACCTTACAAACAACTGCTACAGCTCAGGTACAAGCATTAATAAATGCAAAAATATTATTAAGGTTAGAACTAGAAAAAGCACGAGCTCAGGATGCTATAGGAGGTACAGATAGAACTTTAGAACTACTAACTTTACAAGCGCAGCTTGAGAATGATCTTACTAGCTTAAATAGTACAATTGCAGACTTAAACTATGAAACTAATACATGGAATCAAGCTTTAAATGCTACTAAAGAAGTTATAGGTAGTAGTGTTACTCAAGCACTAGTAGATTTAAATGCTAGTTTCTTCGATACCGCTAACGATGTTAGAACTTTTGGTGAGAAAATACAAGACTCTTTTGCTAATATCTTTAAGTCTATACAAGAAACATTCTTTGAAAAAACTATAGCTAAACCTATAGGAGACTTTGTAATGGACGCTGTTTCTCCTATATTCGGGAACTTAGCTAGTGAAGGTATTGATAATGTAGTATTAAGAGATGGGGCTGTACCTGTTGTAATGTCTTCATCCGATGCAAATGGTGAAGATCCTGTAACAGCTTTAAAAGATAAAGCTGGTGGATTCTTTAGTACTGTATTTGAAAGAATAAAAGGCGGATTCAGCTCTATATTCGGTGAAGGAGGCTTCCTACCTAATCTAGCCAATTCAGTATTCGGTTCAGACGGCCTACTTGCTCAAGGTATTAGAGGCTTAGGTAATATAGGATCAACTGTTTTTCAAGGATTAGGTAATATACTTGGCAGTTTAACTGGTGGCGGAGGTGACTCAGGTGGTAATCTACTTGGCACTATATTTAAGGCAGGTGTTGGTTTATTTTCTGGTGGAACACCTGCTCCTGCTATGGCTGCGGGAGGTATAGTAAAACATATGTCTCAAGGTGGCGGTGTTAATGGCCTGCGTGATAGAGTTCCTGCCTTACTAGAACCTGGAGAGTTTGTAATGCGCAAGCAAGCTGCTAAGTCAATAGGTACTCCAGGATTACAAGCTATGAACTCTGGCGGTGGTGCTGGCGGTAATGTAGTAGTTAATATTAAGAATGAAGGAACTCCACAAGAAGCAACTGCGAGTGCTCCTAAGTTTGATGGAGAAAAGTTTGTTATCGATATAGTTACTAGAGACTTAGCAAATAACGGACCAATACGTAGATCAATGAGAGCAGGAGCTTAACATGGTAGCAACTTACCCCGATCAGGCAACAGCGCCTGTAACAGAATTTTCGACAATAACACAGATTGTTTATACTAATACAGCTACTACTACAGATTTTAATCTTGCTGCTACTGTAGATAATCGAGGAGAGGTTGTAGCTCTTGCAGATGGTGTACTACAGTCTACCGATTCTTACGATATATCAAATAATGGTATAACTGTATCTTTTGTTACTGCACCTGCAGCTACATCTCTTACTTTAAAAACAGTTAATATACCTAGTAGATATAGGCTTACTAGAGAGTATCCTGCGGTAAGAGCTGTAGAATATGCAAATGCAGCTTTAACTACTGTAAATGGTAATACTTATTCTATTAATTCGTATACGGATAGTTTTGCATTACCTGAAGGGGTAAATGTAGCTTCTTCTACTGATTTCATGGTATTTTTATCTGGAGTGTACCAAGACCCTAGTAGTTATACTTATCCTTCTGTATCTCTTAATTATGATGGTATAGACATAGGAGATAATACTGCTACTAAATTGTTATTAAATTACAGTGGTAATTTTACAGATGAAAGCTCTTTACCTAGTACTATTACTAATGTAGGCAGCGTTTCTACCTCTAACTCTGCTGGTAGATACGAGGCGGTATTTAGTGGTAGTAACTACTTAAGTGCCCCTTCTAATGATAAATTTAATTTTCACTCTCAACAGGTTACTCTGGATACTTATTTTAGGCCTGCTACGGGTGCTACTATGGCAGCTAATCAAACCTTGTTTTCAAGATATGAAGACTCAGATAACTATTATATGTTACGATTAGTAGGTGCTAACTCTAATGTAGGAGTAGTAATTAACTCTGGCGGAGCAATTACCGAATTATACGGTGGTAATGCTAATGGGGGTATAAACTACCACGTAGCTGTAAGTTATGATATAAATTCTACAGATATTAACTTATACGTAAATAATGTAAGAACAGCACAAGGTAGTTACTCAAGCAGTGCTACCACTAACGGTCCTATAGAAATAGGTAGAGCAAACACTATAAGTCAGTATTTTACAGGTAATATAGATTTTACTCGTTTTGCCTCTGCTTATAGATATGATAGTGCTACTAGTGAGCCTCTAGTTATTAGCCCTACCCCACAAACAGTAATTAGTGGAGCGCCTCTAGGTGCGGTAAGTGCTACAGATACGCTAAGTATAAGAGTATTTGACTCTTCTGTAACTTCTGTAGATAGATTTAGTTCTATGGCTGATAGAAAACCCGATAAGGGCATATCTTCTAAGAGAAGTTTTGATGTAGCTACTTTTACTTCGCAGGCTGGCTATGAGAAAAGGCGCTTAAAGTCTAGACGTTCTAAGAGAGAGTATGATCTATCATACACTAACGTGACTGGTATAGAAAAAACAGCTATTGAGAATTTCTATACGGCAAGAAGTGGAGAGTTTGAGACTTTTATATTTGACTTGGCACACATAAATGAATCTGGTACAATTACAGTTAAGTTCGGTGCTGATCTACAGATATCTCAAATTTTATCAAACGGCCCTGCTCTTACTGATAATTACTACGATATTAAATTTAAATTAAAAGAGGTTTTTGACTAATGACTGCTCGTAACTATGACGTTATATTAACTGTTTCTAACGCAGCTAGTTTTACTACCTCTAATTTTATAGTAGGTAACACAACTGCTACTACAGCAGTTATAGCTAATGTTGATTCTGTTTCTAATACTCTAAAAGTAAAACTTAATAATAGTTTACAGCAATTCAGTTCTACTGAAGTTATACACTCCAATTCTATAACTATATCTGGAACTACTTCAGGTAAACTAAGTCAAGCAAATACTTTTACTCCTAATGTTATGTCAGGTAATGTTACTACAGCTATTGCTAATATAAGTGCTATCACTCCAGGTACTTTTATAGCTGAGAAAAATTCTTTTAGTCAAAACCCTATTGTTAGACTTTACTCTATATACTATCCTGGAGAGTGGTATCCTCCTAATCAAAATGGTAATCCTACTGGGCAGGGAGAGGGCAGAGCTTGGCCTTTAGACTTTCCTATTCGATTTGCAGAAGTTACTGGGGATTATAGCTCAGACTTGTATTATAATGTCATACATGACGGAATAAATTATATGCCCTTTCCTGTAAATTTATCTGGATTTGATGTTAATTCTGATGGTAAAATTAATGAACTCAGCCTAACAGTATTTAATGTAGATAACATTATTTCAGCAATAGTAGAAGATCCTTTTTTAGTAGGTAATAATTTATCTAACTCAGTTATAGCTGTAGTTAATAATGAGCCTGTACACGGAATCGATCCTAGAACTGTAAATGCAACTCCTGCTGATGTAGGTAGTCAAGGAGACGATGCTTTTGACACTCTTACTAGAGCTCGTGCTAATGGTTTAGCCTATAGTACTGATATAGTTAACACATACGGACGTGCTAATGCTACTTTTACAAAAACACAGACAGAAATAGTAAAGGGTAGATGGCAAGCACAAAAACAAGATACTCGTGATTTATTAGGTGCTGTAGTAGAAATTAAAACTACTTTTGCAAATTTTATAGATTACTGGCCTGAGTATAGTACTGTACGTTTCATAACATCTAATGTAGTAGAAGTTTTTAATGCAGTACCTTATAGAGTAGGTGATAATGTTATTACTACTAGTAGTAACGTTGAAGGTACTATACAAGCTATAGAAGAAAATAGATTATTATTCTTATCTAATCCTTTAGGAGATGAAGTATCTGTAGGCGCGCCTATATACATAGTCAATAATAAAGCTGATCCTGAAAGCTATATCGAAGACAAGTTTAAAATAAATCAACTTGAAAGCTTAAATGACTATGTTGCTAACTTTGGCTTAGTATCTTGGTTACAGTATTTTAAAGTTGTTACTCCTAAGAGAAAATATTATAAAAATACTTGCCAGTGGCGGTATAAAGGTGAAGAGTGTCAGTATCCTGGTCCTGGGGGATTAGCTATTCCAGGCACGTCACTTACTTCTAACGCTAACCCAATAGCTGCAAATAATGAGATAGCCTCTGATGCCTTTGGCGATGTTTGTGCTAAGTCGTTATCTGCCTGTACTTTACGAAATAATCAAATACACTTCGGAGGTTTCCCTGCAACAGGAAGAACAGTACCAAGACAATAATATTAAGGGTTGTATATTACCTTGGATACATTTACATGGTAATATACTTGGCGAATATAAAGTTTGTTGTTTTGCAGACTATGTTCCTGATACACAAGTATTAGGAGTACATACTGATGATATTACTGATGTTTGGAATAATGCCAGCTATAAAAAAATACGAAAAAGTTTTATAGAAGGGCAGGTGCCTTTACAATGTGCTCAAGCCTGTTATAATAAAGAGGCTACTGGTAACATTAGTAGTAGAGAGATAAGTAATAAAAAATATGCGCAGTATGCTAGTTTACAAAAAAATACTAATTCTGAGGGACTAGTATCTCATACTCCTACCTACTTAGATATTCGCTTTGGTAATTTATGCAACTTTAAATGTAGAACTTGTGGTCCTGACGCCTCTACTAGCTGGTATAAAGAATACCCTGATTTTACCCATAAAAAAGCTATAGATAATTATACTAATAATGTTATTTTTTGGAATAGCTTAGCTACTATAGCTGCAAGTATTGAGCATGTTTACTTTGCTGGAGGAGAGCCTTTTGTACAAGATGGTCATTATAAACTACTAGAGTATTTAATAAAAAATAACTATGCAAAAGATATAGAGCTAACCTATAATACTAATTTAAGCTATAGTAAGTATAAAAATCATAATCTACAAAGTTTGTGGTCTAACTTCAAATCCGTAAGTCTGTGGCCTAGTATAGATGGTTATGGCAAAAAAGCTGAATATACCAGGAGTGGTTTGTCATGGGATACTTTTGAGAAAAATACAATAACATTTGCAGATAGAATTACAACTTTAAGTGCTGTTATAAGTATATATAGTATAACTTCAATGCCTAATTTAATTTTATGGTGTAAGAAATATAACTTATCGTTTAACGGTACTACTTTGTTAAATCCTTCTCATCAATCTGTAACTTGTCTACCTTTATCTACTAAAAATAAAATAACTGCTCTTTACACTGCTTTTATAAGTAATTACGCTAATCTTCTAGAGTCTTATGAAATATCTGATATTAATGACTGGGTATCTTATATGAATTCTAAAGACGATTCTGATAAGTTATTAGAATTTAAACAATATAATGATAAGCTAGATAAAAGTAGAAAAGAGTCCTTTATGGAAATATTCCCGGAGTATGCCTCATGGTACAGCGCTATCTAAATATCCCACACAAGTACGGTACTTGTGACTGTATAACTCTAGTTTCTGAGTTTTATAAACAAGAATTTAATATAGATGCTGTACTGCCTAAGTATCCTCATGACATTACTTGGATTAAAAAATTTACCCCTACATTTATAGACGAACAACTGTTAAGGTATTCTGTAAAAGTTAGCTTGACAGATATGAAAAATTATGATGTAATAGCATTTAAGTCAAGAAGAACAAATCTAATAATTCATTTTGGTATATATTTACATCCAAATAAGTTATTGCATATAGAACATGGGGGAGTATCACGTATAGACAATCTGTCTTTGTATTGGATAGATTATATACATGGTATATATAGATATAATGAATTGGTATGAAAAATACACAGGTTTTACCTACAAGCATTTAGGTAACGATATAGATCAGGGAATAGATTGTTTTAATTTATGTAGGTATGTTTATAAACAAGAATTAGATATAGATATTCCGTACATTACCTCAGATTTGTGTAACATAGTAGATGAAAATTGGTATGAAAAGACTCACAGTCAGTTTATGTTAGATCAAGCTACGGAAGATAATGGCTGGATAAAAGTACAAGAGCCTAATAAGTATGATGTGATACTAATGAGCTTAGGATCTACCCATGTAGTTAATCACTGTTCTTTATACGTAGCTAGAAACAAAATGTTACAAACTATGTTAAAGCATAAGAGCTGGATTGCTCCTTATGGGAATTACTATAAACAATATACGGTGGGGGTATACAGATGGAAAACTTTAAGCAACTAAAAGATGATATGAATGTTCATTCACTATCTTCCTACCCTCGTGAAGCTGTAGGTATAATAACTAAAGACTTTAAGTATATTCCTTGTAATAATTTAAGTAATAATCCTACTACAACATTCTTTCTAGACCCTGCTGCTTTAGTTACTCATGATAAAAATATTTGGGGTATCTTTCATTCTCATCCTGGGGATGAAAATCCTATTCCTAGTTCTGAAGATAAAATAAGTGCTGCTTTTAATGAATATAATTTTTTAGTAGGATTTAATAATAAGTTTTTTATATATTGGTATGATAAAGGCGTAGACGCTCTAAAATTTGATAAGTTTAAGGAAGAGCATCTTGTTAATTAATCTTAAAATCCAATCAGCTTTTAGTAAATTTTTTGATCAATCTAACTATGTTATTGATATACATAGCTATGCTGATGTACTATTTTACGTTAATTCTATGCACCCCAAATTTGCTTATTACCTATCTCAACAAGAAGTATCTGGGGAGCATAATGAAGGTTACTCTTTTTTAGATAAAAATTTAAATGTTATTAGTAACGAAGAGCTTTACATGACTAAAGCTAAGGAGGGTGATGTTATATATCTTGCTCCAGCTATTATAGGTGGCGGAGGTAAGCGTGGTGGTTTATTTGCTATTCTTGCTATTTTCGCTGTAGTAGCTTTTACCGGAGGCTTAGGTTTAGGTGCTTTGGGAGGTGCTGCAGGTGCTGGTACTGCAGGTGCTGGTGCTGTTGGAACCGCTGGTGCTAGTACTGGATTTTTTGGTGGTATATTTAATGCCTTTAAGGCTTTACCTACTTTTATTAAAAGTATTGCTACAAATGTAGCTATAAGCGTGGTATCTAGAGCTTTTCAAAGACAACCTACTGCTACAGGCGTAAGTACAGGTAGTACAGACGAGGCAGTTAGAGAAAACGGTATATTTGGCTCTTTAACTAACTCTACTACTAGCGGTACTCCTGTTGCTTTGCACTACGGTATGCCTAGAATTTCTGGGCAGTTTTTAAGCGGTTACATAGAATCCACAGAGCACGGTAAGGCTGACATAGTTAAAGTAGGGGAAAGTTTTTAATGGCTATAATTAAGCAATATGTTCATCATTCAAATAGTCTAGTTCCAAGAATAATAGGATCTAAAGGAGGTAAAGGTGGTGGCGGTACTGCAGAGCCTCCTGCAGCTCCTACAGAGTCTCCAAATAGCTTGTTTTCTACTGATATCATATTTGTTACGGTGGGTCTTGGAGAAGGGCCTATATATAGGGTAAATCCTAACGGTCCTCAAGACATAGAAATTCAAGATGGTACTATAGACGACTTAATTAACTTAGACGGTGATGGCTTAGCTAACACTGATAAATTTGTCTACGCTTATAGAACAGGCACTAATACTCAAGATAGTATGGCCGTATTTGGTGAAGCAATAATAACTCCTCAAAATTTTGGTAGCGCAGTAAGGTTAAAAAAAGGTAACTTATCTGGGATACCTTCTAGTTCGGTAACATTACAAGATACAAGCTCCTCAGACTGGGACTCACTATCTTTTAACTTTCAAATAGGGCAATTAGTAAAACAAGATGAAGATGGTAATACTCTTCCTCATAGTATAAGTGTTAGTGTAGAGGTATTTGATAGACTTGGTACTACCTTAATTGCTAGTAGAAATAGATCTATTAATGGCAAAACTACTACTCCATTTAACTTTAATGTAAAAGTAGAAATACCAGAACAATACAAGTCATTAGATGGTTATAGATTTACTGTACGTAAAACCTCTAATGGCTCTGACAGCTCTAAGATTGCTGAAGTAGTTGCGTTAACTGGTTGGAATGAAATTGAGAATTCAAAACAAGCGTATCCCCGTACTGCAGTAATTGGTTATGCACTAAAAGCAGAAAATGAACATACGGGAGGAGTTCCTACCTTTACTTCTTTAGTAAAAGGATTGTTAGTCAAAGTACCTAGTAATTATAATCAACCTATTCTAGAAAATGGGGAAGTAGACTGGAGAGAGGTAGAAATACCTAGCAGCACTTTGACTAACACTGGTTATAGGTTACAAAAATCAGGTACGGGTACAGTACTTACACAAGCTAATCCTCAGATATATGTAGGAGGCTGGGATGGTACTTTTGTATACTCTTGGACTCAAAACCCTGCTTGGATTCTTTATGATATACTTACTAATAAAACCTATGGGTTAGGTATAGCAGAAGAAAACATTGATAAGTACAGATTTTATCAGGTAGCACAGTATGCAGACGCTTGTGATAGTAGTAGTGGCAACTTTATAGGAGTAACGGGTATGGCTGATGGATCTTTTAGGCATAAGCCTAGAGGAGAGTTTATCACTATACGAGAAAATCAAGTAGGTCTGGGTAAAGGTGTTGTATTATCTGAGAGAAGGTTTGTAACTGACTTAACTATCTCTGCACAAGGACAAACTATAGATTTATTAAATTCTTTAGCTGCTTCTATACGTGCGGCTGTTATATATGCTGGTGGTAAGCTTAGTTTAGCTGTAGATATGCCTGATGAGTTTCCTGTTATGTTATTTAATGAAGCTAATATTAAAGAAGGTACTTTTCAAATAGCTGGAACTAAAGAAAGCGATGTACTAACAGGCGTAGACGTAAGTTATATAGAACCAAGTAATCACTTTAGAAGAGAAGTAGTGCGTATAGATAGTGCTGATGCTAATGATGGCACTGATGCAGCAGAAATAGAAAACATAGCTAGCTTAGAATTACTAGGTGTTACCAGAAGAAGCCAAGCTATGCGTGCTGCTCAGTACCAAATAGCTGCAAGTAAGTATATGAGAAGAACTACTACCTTTACTACTGGTACAGAAGCACTTTATCTAAGTCCAGGCGATGTAATAGCTATTGCTAGTCAAGGTACTGGTATAGCTTATGGTTACGGTGGAAAAGTTATAGCTAATAGTGCTGTATCAGTAGGTACAGATACTAACGTTACTTTAGAGCACTTTACAGTTCCCGGCCTAACTAATAATATTTTTACTAGCAATACATATCCTATAGCTTTAAGAGTTATAAGATCTGATAGTGACCAGATGGACTTATTTATAGTAAGCAACACTAATTATGAATTGTTTAGTACTGGTAACGTAAGTACAGGTAGTGATACTGCTAATGTATCTGTAGTTGCAAGATTCAACCCTATAACTAAGAATCTAACTAGTCTTTCTGGTGCAGGATTACTAGCTAACGTAGCACCTAAGAAAGGTGATTTATGGAGTTTAGGAGAATTTGAAGATACTAGTAATTACTACACTAATAAATCAGGTAAGTTATTTAAGATAACAGATATAGGTAGAGAGCCTGAGCAAGAAGAGTTTACTATATCTGCAGTAGAATATATATCTAATATATATGTAGATTCAGATACATTTATAAACTATGAACCTACTGCTTATACCGATATAGACAGCCCCTTAAGTGTTCCTCCTGTTCCAGTAATTAATTTTAAAGCCGTACCTAGAAGAAGAATTGACGGCAGTATAGCAGTTGACGGGGTAATAGAAGAATCAGCTGATAAATTTGGTTTTGGTCAAACTTTTGCTACTATTTATGAACTTTCTAAACCCGATGAAGTGTTAACTGTAGAAGTTATTAATAACTCTTCTCCGCTTACTTTTAATGTATTTTCTACTGCAGGTGTATCTAACGATACTGCTCCTGCTACTCTAGCGGGTAAAAACGGGTTTACGACTCCTATAGGTACAGTACGATTACTGTGTAATTCTTATAGCATAGTAGATACCGCAGGGGGTACTCTAACTGGTAATATACAGATGCAGGTAAACGGCCTACAAAACTGTTTTGACCGTAATTTTAATAAACATATTTTAGACGTAAATGATGGAGGGGTATTTGGAGACTTAAAAGGCTCAGATTATGTTACTATACCTGTTATAGAAAAGGCTAATACTGGAGCTTTGTTAGATTTTGTTGGTCATAACTCTAAGATTACAGAAATAGCAAGACAAATTACTGGATTTACTTCTTCGTCAAATATACTTAAACTAGAAAATACTCTTACAAACGGGGTAAATTTAGATCAAGTATTACCTGCTGCCCCTTTTTATATTGAAATAAACCAACTGTTAGATTCAAGATACTACAATAATAATAGCTTTTTTGTACAAGGTACTGAGTATATATATACTCAAGATGGAGAGCTAAACACTGCACAATCTACTAACTTTATAAATATCGATGTAAAACCTATAGCTAGCACTCTTGTAAGATTAACTATTGACGGTATTGAGAAAAATAGTGGGCAGTACTCTATTAATGTTAATAGGGATCTTAACATTAAAGCAAACATAGCATATCCTGTTGCAGTTGGAGATGTCTCTTATCATATAGAAGTTGACCATTATACTACCCCTACCTTAGAAGTACAAGATACCATACAAGCTTATGCCGGTAATGTTTTTACTGTAAGTAGTACTACCTATGATCCTGCTAGTAGTGACTATAATGTAGCTATGACTGCTAATAGTGTATACAGAATAAGTTTAGCTAGTACTCCTAAATCTAATCTAAGTGGTGCTAGTTTTGTTAACGTATCTCCTAATCCTATTGGTACAATAAATAATGTAACAAGTAATTCTTTTACTTTTGACTATGATACTAGTGTCTATTCAGGACAGTTTAACTTAGCTAATAATAGGGTATATACTGTTAATATAGGTGAAGACTTCGATAGACTAATGATGACTAGTGATTTAACTATAAAAGATCTTGATTTAGGTATAACTACTATTAGAGCTAGAAATAAAAGTATTATGGGTAGAACTAGTCCTACTGTAACAAAAAGTATTGCAGTATCTTATATACCAATTCAAAGAGTTACTAACCTAGAAGTGCTAGAATCTTTATATAGAGAACAAACAGGAGGTGTTGCTGTAAGAAGCACTGTGCAGTTTACTCATATAACAAATCAAGATGTTACTGACTATGAGATATCGTATAAATTAGATAGTGTATTTGCTGTAGGAGATGATGATGGTGGCACAGACTTAACTTCTTATAATACCGTTAAAGTACCTGCTACAGGAGTTGATGCTGACGGTAAAATAAGATTTACAGTTAATAATGTAAACAGAGGTCAAGTATCAGGCACAAATGCAATTAATTTTAGAATAACGCCTTTAAACAAGAGTATACGTGGTTCTACAGCTTATATAAGTAAGACTGTTATAGGTAAAACTGCCAAACCACAGCCTATATCTTCTTTTACCGCAGGGCAACAAGGTGAACAGCTTACTTTATTCTGGCAGTACGCCAGAGTGAATGGCGAACTAGCAGATATTGACTTAAAAGAAGTTGTATTTAGAAGAGCCCCAGGTAGTGTTGCTTATACTACTGAAAATTATATTGGTTCTGATCCCTTTGTTATAGTTTCTGCAGGCTCTGTGAGAAAATCTATACCTATTGATACTTTTGGAACATATACTTACTTAGCAAGAACTAGAGATACTAGCGGTAACTTTAGTGAAGAAGTTACTGGGATAACTTTAACTACTACAAAACCTCAAAGATCTTCTACTGTTGCTGCATATAGCGAGGATTCTCCTAGTACGCAATTTGCCTCTATACCGAATAATAACGCTGCAGAGTATAATTTTCCCTCATTTGCTAACTCAAATACAGGAGGTATAGCATATGCTTATACTTCTGCTGTAGATAATGCTAATGGAAGTTCTACGGGTTTTAGTGCTACGGGTAGTTTAAGTGACTTACTTGCTACTGAAAGTGCAGAATATGTAACTCAGATTAGAGATTTTGGTTCTCAAGTTATTGGTTCTATACAGATTGACATTGAAGCTACACAAGAAATACAAAGTACTTATAATGACCAGCATGAAGTATACTTAGAAAGTGTATCTGAAGCTTCTACTGTAACAAGTACCTTAGTAGATGTAGACTTTGGAGGTATAGGTCATATTTTAGGATTTGCCAATTCAGCTGTAGTAAATGGTAGATATGACTCACCTAATAAAACATGGATGACGGGTGGAGCAGCAGGAAATGTTTGGGGAATATGGAATAAGGGTCAATATGTTGGGGATACCGCTAATGCTAATAGCTATTCACTAATAGCAGGGTTAATAAATGCTAATGCCATAGCTTTAGGAGAGACCTACTATGCTAACGGTAATTCTACAGGATCTAATGCTTTTGCTAATGTAGTTACAGGCAGTGCTACATACAGTTTAGTAAACTTTATACAATATTCTGATACTGCTCAGTTAACTTATGCAGGTGATTTAGGCGCTATATCTACACAAACATTTGTAAGAACTTCATCTTCTACTGACTTATTCTATGCTAATGGTAATGTTGATATAAGTAAATTTGATGCATCTTCTACTAATGATGGTTTTATACCTTATGAGACAGGTACTAAAGCTTTTAGGTACTTCCAAATTAAATTTGATGTAAACAATACAAAGCCTGATGAATTTGACTTTACAATTGATAAGTTTAGATATACTATAGATAAAGAACAGACTGTATTCACTGATACTGTACTTTATAGCCAATCACCGCGAGTGCTTAGCTATGCAGATTCGGCGTTTACCACAAGACCTGTAATATCATACGCCGTCCTAGATTCAGTAAATTCAGAACAGAATCCGCCATTAGTAATAACTACAGCAGCTAATACTAATTCTGTATCTTTTAAATTACTTAATTCTCAAGGTTCTGGAGAATACGCTGCTAATAGTAGTGCTAACGTTATGATAACCATAGTAGGAGTATAAACATATGGCTTTAACAGACTCAAATACATATATTGAACCTACAGCGGGTACAGCTCTTAACAGCGCAAGAGGGCAAATTAATAACTCTTTACGTTCTATACTAACTAACTTTAAATCTTCGTCTGCTCCTATAGCAGTTAATTTAAGTGCAAGCGGTGCTAACATAGGTGTACAAGATGGTATGCTGTATAGAAACGATACTAACAAAGCTTTATATATTGCCGACTCTACTAATGTTAAATCAGCCCCTGTAGGTGGTAATTTTACTCGCATAGGTTTGGGTAATAGAGTAGAAAATGGTATAACCGCTCTTACTGCTAATGCGGCTACCTACGAAATAGGTGAGCTTGTAGCGACAGTATCTGCTACTCCTTCTCTAGCAAGTAATTCTAGATTGTACTTAAATATTGCTAATAATAGTAATATGTCCGACTTTATTGATATAGGTATACCTCCAGCCCTATCCGTAGTTAATACTATGATAGCAATAAATGGTGTTACAAGTGATAGAATTACCTTTAGAAATTTTGTAACTAACGGTAACTCAGGAGCTAATGCTCATTTAAAAGTAACTACTACTGTAGGTAATAATACGGCAATAGCACTAGGGACGTCTAATACTTCTTCTAATGTTTCATTAGTTAAGTTTGACGGTTCACAGGGTCAAGGTATTAACTCAGGTATAAATATTATGGACCAAACAGGGGTAAATTATGCACCTCTATCTGCTAATATTATATCTCAAGCAACTATACAAGGTACTAATACTTCTGTATCTCCTTTAGTACCTGCAGGTAGTATAACTATTTGGCCTGGTGCTTCTGCTCCTGCTGGTTGGATATTTGCTGACGGTACTATTATTAGTAGAACTACTTATGCTGCTTTATTTGCAATTTGCGGTACTACTTATGGTGTTGGTAATGGTTCTACTACCTTTACGCTACCTGACTTTAGTGATAAAACTGCGGTAGGTGTAGGTTCTAATATTGCTAGAGGTGCTAAAGCTGGTGCTTTACCTTCTGGAGGAGCAATTACTACAGGCTCTGTAAGTACTGGTGTAAATCTTAGTTTCGGTACAGCTAGTACAGGTGTTAAAGATGCAGGTGGTCTAGCTGTAGCAACTTCGATAAATGATCCAGGCCACACACATGGCCTTGTTTTGCCATTTTTAGGCATACATTATATAATAAAAACATAGGGAAAAAATATGAAATATTATAAAGTAAATATAGATGAGATGTATCAAGAAAAGGTATTCTTTGAATATAGAGAAATAACAGAAGAAACTAAAGGCCCTTTAGTAAGCAGAGCATTTAATTTAGATGCTTTAAGTAACTTAGAGCCTAAGTTTATGGAATTAGTAGCTGGTCCTATAATCGGCATATACTATGAAGCCAGAGGTACTAATGAACATAGAGAAACTATTTGGTTGGACAAAAGAGATACTATTTCTGATGAAGATGCAGAATGGTTAGTGGCAGCTTGTGTAAGAGCCTGTATAGATAACGAGTGGGATGATTTACTTAAGCCGCCTACTGTAGACGAACAAGTAGAAGACTTTATCAAAGAATTCTTTGATAATGAAGAAGATGAAAAGCCTTTAGAACAAAAAGATTTTTTAGCTGAGTTTTTTGCTGATTTAGAAAATGAAGAAGATACATAAAATTAAGTAAGGAGCTAGAATGGCTTTAACACGCGTAACATCATCAGTACTAGACGCTAATGCCGTTTCTGCAGAGAAATTGGCTAATTCTTCTATAGTTAGTAGGCACTTAGGTGATGCTGTAGTTTTATTACGTCACCTAGCGCCAGAAGCTAATCTAATTTCTGCTATTGCTGGAGTAACTACTAATACCAACTTACTTCAAACTAATGTTAATGTAGTACAAAATAATGTAGCTGCAGCTATACTAACAGCTGCAGCTAATGATTTAGCAACTTATACTATTATTACCGCTAATGTTAATGTAGTACAAAATAATGTAGCAGCTATCACAAGCGGTGCTACTGCTTTTACTGGTGAAGTAACTCTTAACGATGATTTAATAGTACAAGGCAATCTAACAGTTCATGGTGACAGTATTACTTCTAATAGTATAAACCAGATTATTAATGACCGAATTGTTATGCTAGCTAATAATGTAACCGGCACCCCTACAGCTGATGTAGGCTTCTTATTTAATAGAGGTAATCAAGGTAACGCAGCTATATACTATGATGAGGGAGAAAGGCAATTTACTCTTGCTGATACTCGTGACCCTGCTACTAATGTAAGTATACACCCTATAACTTATAGTAATTTAAAAGTAGGTATTGTGGAAGCTGCAGCCATAACTTCTACTGCTTATACTTATGGCGGTACGGATTTAACTACTTTTATAAACACTAGAGCGGCTGCCGTAGCAAATGCTAATGACTTTATAACTTATACGCGACTTACTGCTAATGTTAATGCTGTACAAGGTAATCTAACAACTTCTATGAATCAGGCTACAGCTAACACTAATTTAGTACAAGATAACGTAGCTGCTTTAACTAGTGGAGCGGTACTTCTAATACCCTTTACTAATACAAATGTATCTACTTCGTCCTCTAATGTATACTTTATAGGTAAAAATGTGGCTAACTACGCTAATATAGTAAGTGTAACAGTAGATGGTATATATCAAGCTCCTGTTATAAATTACGTAGGCAACTTTTCTAACAACACGGTACAATTTACTGATGCTGCACTACCTGCAGGCTTAACCGTAACTATTACCTCGTTAACTTAATGAGAAAATATAGACAAATAACTACAGAGCTAACTTTTAGATGTAATGCAGCTTGCCCTGCTTGTCATAGGCAAAAACCTTTACGTATAAATTTAAATGATAAAAGACATACCATAACCTTAGACGAGTTTAAAAAGCTATTTTATCCAGAATTTCTTCAAAACTTAGAGTGGCTAGTATTGAATGGCAACTTTGGTGATTCTATTATGAATAAACATTTTAGAGATATACTAAGATATGTTAAAGAACACGGTACTAAATTACTTATACACACTAATGGCGGTATTCATAATAAAGACTACTGGACTGACGTAGGTAATATATTAGATAAGTTTGATATCATAAACTTTGACTTAGATGGTTTAGAGGATACTCACTCAAAATATCGTATAAACACTGAGTTTACTAAAGTTTTTGAAAATGCTTGTGCTGTTATAGCTACTGGAAGGCCTCAAGTTCATTGGAAATATATAGTTTTTGAACATAACAAACATCAAGTAGAAGAAGCTAGAGATAGAGCTATTAAAGCAGGCTTTACTACCTTTTCTACTGTAAAAACTTCTAGGGATACTTTTGCACCAAAAACTGGTGAGTTTGTTCACAGTAAGAAAACAAAACAGTATAACGAAGCAGAGCGTAAAATACACTGTGTATGGGATGACTGGGGTAAATGGTATATATCTCCAGAAGGATTAGTATTTAGATGTTGCTGGACAGGTGGGCACTACTATGATCAAGGTGTAACTAGATTCTACTATCCTCCAGAATTTGAAAAACTATTTAATGGCTTTCATATACCTTTAGATACTATATTAGAATCTAACTACTGGCATAAATTGCGTAGTTTTTTACAGGGATATGAGCGCAGTTTTAAACTTTGTAAGTCTCAGTGCGGTAAGATTGTAAGCTCTATAGAGAAAACAGAGTTAAATTTAAAGACTGGTGAGGTAACTATATTTGACTCTAGTAATCAAATGGGCAATTAAGGCATACCTATAAACTATTATATTGCTAATTTTTAAAACTTGAGTATAATAAAGTTATTGCCAATTGATAATAAAAAAGGATAGATACATGAAAAAAGATGGACATGTAGACGTTGCTTCTTCACGAAGAATGTGTAAAACAATAATGGAAGATGCTAATGAGATTTTACAGGCTCTACCAGAAGACTCAGAATCAGAACTACCTACTTGGTGGACTAATAAATTAGCTGTATGCTCAGCTTACGTAAATTCTGCAAGAGACTATTTAGTTTATAGTACCTCTTCTACAGAAGAAGACACTGACGATATTATAGAAGATACTGCTATGACGGCAACTTATGTATCTAGCGATGATGAACAGGTAACTGTTGGTGAGTACACTACTAGACATTTTGATATGTGTCCCACAGCTGTAGAACTATATACAAATATAGACGATAAAACTGATATGATTCATCTAGTAGTTGAATCAGCTATGCTACAAGATATGCTATTTAAAATAGAAAAACAAGCTATAGCTATGGACAAAGCTGATGACGATATGGTAGTTAAAGCTCAACATTACGCCGACATGATAATGGATATAGCAGAGCAGATGCAGCTTGTTGATGAACACTATTATATAGAAGATACTCACATGGCTAAGATTAGAGAGTTAGCAGACAATACTACTGTTGAATCTCTAAATGTGATAGAAGATATTAGTGATTATGATATGCTACCACCTTCTGCACGAATGGTTAAGGAGCAACAGCTTGCCAATTCGTAAGACTAAAAAAGGTTATAAATGGGGCAGTAAAGGCCCTTTTAAAACTAAGAAAAAAGCTCAAGAAGTAGCTAAGGCAGCATATGCTAGCGGCTATAAGAAGAAAAAATAAATAAAATTTTGACATATCAACCCTCATATGTTTAAATAATTCATACCCCTAAGATAAGGAGACCATTAACATGGCAAGTAAAAATACATACTACGTAGGTTCTGGCGGATTCAGTAACTACGCACAACTAACAGATATCCCTAGTGATATTCTAGCCGCAGGCGATACTACTATTATAGTAGGTCCAGGCACTTATACCCCTCTTACAGATGCTGTACTAAACGATATCAGCTTTGTAGGCCAAGGTAATCGTGATGAGATCGTTGTAAGCGGTAACATGACTATAGCTAACACCTCTACTGGTGTTACTAGATTTGAAAACTTAACTCTTACTGGCACAGGTACTGCTTCTGCAATAACAGGAGCTGTAACTAAACTAGGTTTGGCCTCTGCTCCTTTGCACTTTAGACGTTGTACTATTAATAGTACTGCTCTAGGCGTAGTTCATCACGCAACATCTGCTTTTGCAACTACTACTAAACAGGTTGTGATGGACCATTGTGATGCTACAGGAACAGACAGAGCTATTTATTCTAATGCTAACGTAGCAGTTAACTTTAGTGCTCTAAATACAGTAGCTAATGCATACCACACATATGGTGCTGGTGGCGTAGCTATAGTTGGTGGACCTACAGTAAGAGCTTCTACCGGTGGTGCAGCTAATGTCGGTAACTCTACTGAAACAATAATCGCACTATTATCATAATAACAATTTAAAGGAGAAAAATCATGGCTATGATTAAAAAAGAAGTCACTGGTTCAGCTGAAGATATGAAAGCAGTGAAAAACGGAAAAAATGCATCCAAAACGGCAATCGGAGGTACTGAGCGTACTTCTTTTACAGGGTCTAATGATTCTCGTCCAGCGGGTGCTGCTGGTCCAGGTGTTGGTATGAAAGCTGTAGAAGGCTATATCAATCAAGCACCAGTAATGATGGACATCAGCAACCAACCTATCGGTGGAATCGGCATTGGCGGTCCTAAAGGAGTAGCAACAACAAAAAGAGTTACTGTTACTTCTGAGTCTGTTACTGGCGGTTTTGGTGGTAAAGTATACTAATGGCAAAATCACTTTCTGGCGTAGAACTTAGAGCGGGATCAACTAAACATATTGGCGACAATAGGTATGGTCTACGTGAAGCCTATGATCCTAAAGTAGATGCCGCTACTAAAAAGTATTATAGAGATGGAGCGCCAGTAGTAGTTACTGAGGTAAAAAATCCTCTAACACAAGTTATAACTACTATTAAACCAACGGGTAATACAGTCTAATGATTGCTTCAGAGGTTTTTCAGCGTTCAATGCTAAAAACAACTAAAAATAAGAAGAAGCCTGCAAGGGCTTCTTCTAAATCTACAACTGTTAAAAAACCTGTTAAAAAGATAAAAAATCCATCAAAAAGACTTAATAGAGTTTACTAAGTTTTTTAGCCAAGTTTTATCATAAGGCGCACATATCATTACCTGCGCTGCACTAGTATTAATAATTTTTGATATAATACTAGCGTGATCTACATCAACACTTACAAAGATTAAATCATCCATAGTAAGATATGAGTAGTCATATTCTAAAGCATCCATACATTCAATTTTTATAGCTTCTTTAGCTGGGCTAGCTTCAATAAGTTTTTTACTTATTTTTGCTCTACTACTATCTATTTCTATACCAATTTGTTTTATTTCTGGATTTCTTCTATGTAGATCAAACATAGAATATGGGTACATACCACTACCTATAAGAATAACTGTAGGATTTTTATCTAATTTAGATAGTTGTTTTTTATCACGTAAAGTACGTAGTATCCAAGCATTTCTTTCTGCTTTTTTATAAGCCAAACCTAAATCTTGTTTAGCATATAACTTAAGTAGCGTTATCTCATTTTCCGCTACCATATTTTTCCACTTAGTCTCTTCTTTATCTATATCAGCCATTGTGAATTTTTGTGATGACACGCGCTGACTCCTCTGCCCCATTTATTTTAAAATTAAACTTATTGGGTTTTTTTGTAAGTACCTCGGTTAATACTTCTGACAACTTATAAAACTCTGAGTTATTAAGTACTTTAAAGAAGTTATAGGGCTCAAAAACGTAAGCTCTTACAAACTGTTCCATCTTTCTACCACTTTCTCTAGGTATTATTATAGAAGGTATCTGTCCTTTAAGTATCTCAGTAGTAGCATTATAACCTCCGTATGTTATATACGCTGCACAATGTTTTAACTTCTCTCTTAAATTAGGAATATAGTCTACTAAATACAGATTATCTTTTTTACCATTCTTAGTACTCATATACCTATTAGCTACTGGCATAATAAAATCATATTCAGTAAAGTCTTTAGCTATTTTCATTATATGTTTAAATAACAATACACCCTCCTGCTTATTGAGTCCTGTACTTACAAATATTTTATTGCTGTTACCTATATGTTCTTCTGACTGCTTATTATCACATACATATCCTGTGTAATATAATTTATCTTTAATATGTTCTACAATCTGCCTACTATTAGCATGTCTATGTCTATCTGCTATAAGCGGTAAAATATTTTCATCACCATGAACTAATACTGCTTCTGCATAGTACTTACATATAAGATTTTGCGTATAACTAACCCAATCTTGTAACTGATTATCATGAGGTTCATCCCATGGAAAATCACGTACAGATATTATAATTTTTATATTTCTTTTCTTACATTCTTCAAAGTATCTGATATACTCATGAGCAAACTGGTGTCTACAGAAAGGGAATCCTTCACAAACAAGTGTAGTTATTTTTTTATCATCTAATACTTCTATAAATTTTTTTATTCTAAAATTAATAAGATTCTCAGACATAATAAACTGAAAAATGCTACCATCGTTAGGAACTTTATAATTCTTCAAAAAAGATACATGCTCAACCTCATACTGTAACGGGGGTTGAAACAGCTGATCAATAATAATAACATCATTGTACTTAGCTGTCTCTTCGGCAATAAATTTAGTTCTCTGGCTATGTCCTAGGCCTTGATAGTATTGCGTAAGAAAAGCTATCATTTATTTACTTTAACTCTCTAATGATGCTGCTAAAGGAAATATCTCTGCTATTACCTTAGCACAAGCATGGGCAATTTCCATATGTTCTTTTTGTGTACCATTAGCGCCACGCAGTTCAATGTAATGTACCCAACTACGAATACTACCTTGCATATATAAACGTGTCTTTGTAAGACCTTCGGGCAGTATCTTACGTGCTTGTTCTTTAGCAATACCTTTTGCAATAGCATTTTCGTAAATTACTTTTGCGACTTCGGCAATATGCTTTTGTTGGGCGTCCCACCACATTTGTAAATTATTGTCGTCAGTTGAAATACTGTTTTGTCTATTCTGTGGGTCTTGTAAACGAGCTTCACTATATTCAAATATATCACCTTGCTCTGCTGGATCAGCATAGCGTTGGCTAAATTCTTGGAAAGCAAAACTACGATGACGTACAATTTGATGTGCAATATCTCTTGTAGTTTCAATTTCTAAGGTAGCATTAACCATTTCTAATGGTGACCAGTGTTGATGCTTAATTAAATATTTAAGTAGTCTTTCACTTGTTTCATGATTGATTTGTGCTGTGGGGTTACTTACTTTTGCACAAAACGCAATTAGGTCTTGTAAATTCTCTAGTCCTTCTGCCTCAAACGCTGGTGTCGCTTTTGAATAGCATAATAACTTAACTATCATCTTTATTACTTTCTATCATATTATCTACTGTGTTTCTAGAGTAACTCTCGGAATACTTATCTAATTGTACATGCCTACTTGGCCCTTTAGGATCATTAGGGTTTAGTTGTTTTCCGATTTTAGTTTTAATTTTTTGAATATAACCTTGTGATCGAGTTTTCCATTCAATTTTTTCTATCTCATTGACGTAATTTATTACCATTCGAGGACGTTCAATTACGGAGAAGAGCGCTATTTTTTGAGCTGGCTGTATAATCTGGGCTTGATCATTTTTATTTTCTATCAAAACCCATATCTCATTCCTAAAGCCATAATTGAAACAACTTACTCCGTCTGCTACTACTAGGCCCTGTTGATATACAACTGTGCTAAAAGATCTTATTTCTATTTCATATTTAGGAGCATGTATATGTGGATATATTCCCGCAGGTATAGGTAATATTTTACCTGCAGGAATTGTTAAAGGTTCTGATAAAGCTGCTCTTATATAGAAAAACGTATCTAGAGGGTTGTCGTCATCAAAAGCCCACTCTATGCCCATAGTCTTTTCTAGTTCTAATGCTCTATAGCTTTTTTCTATGCTTATATTACAAACTACGGAGTCGTTCAATATTTTCTTCTCCATCTTTACCTGATGCAATAGCTGTTTCACAGTAAGCTTTAAGATTAATCAACTTTTCATTCCTAATCAGTTGCTCTTTACCCGCATTAAGATTTGTGATATATTTAGACTTACCTTTTATAGGTAATGCTTCTAGTAGCGTATCTAAGTCTCCATATTCTTTGATCAGTCCTTGAGCCCTTTTAGGACCGATACCCTCAATACCTAGAATATTATCGCTTTTATCGCCTTCTATAATTCTAGACATCATATATTGTGTAGGAGTTAGTTCTGTATCCTCAAATAAAGACTGTTGCGTTACCTCTTTTCTACCGAACATATTAAAAATAGATACATTATCGTCTACTAGTTGTATAAGATCTCGGTCAGACGATACTATCCAAGTATGTTCATACTCTTTTGATATATTTTGAGTAATCCATGCTAGTGTATCATCAGCTTCTACACCTCTAAATTTAACTACATCATCGTCTAATTCATCAGGTAAGCTATTAAGTACTGCGAAAAAATCTTCATAGCGTTTAATTTCTTCTGGGTCTTCTGATTTTGTACGAGTACCTTTATACTCTTCTAGCATATTTAGACGATAGTAGCTTTTACCAAAGTCAAAACAAACAATAGTTCTAGAAGCTTCATAAGAGTTTGCTAGTGACCTAATGGTACGTATAAAGTCAGTACCATAAGAGTCGTAGTTAACTCTCCTACTCCACCTGTAAGCAAGATTATTAGCGTCAATAATTAAAAGATTGTTGTGCGTTATATTATTTTCTGTTTGAGTAAGCTCGCTCAGATCATCCCAAGATTTAGTTGTCATTTATATAATTCCTATTTTGTATAACTTATATTACTATACAAATAGCTATTAAGCAAGATCAGTTTGTTCTTTAATGGCCTTTAACCAGTCTGATAATAATGTTATTTTAAACTGATGATCAAAAGCTTTAACTTCCATATAGCTATCTACTATTAGATCATCATTAAAAGCTACAAAATCTTTAGACCTATTCCATCTAAATATTAATAGAGGTTTCTTGTGCATAACTAAAGCTTCTCTAACTGTTTGTTCCCAAAAACTATACATATTAGTACTCTTGGCAGTTAATAAATTATTCCACTCTATCTCTTTGTAATGTTTACACTCTATACAATAAGGAAACCAAGCTGTATCATGAGGCATCCAAACATCGCCTTTTAGATAGTCTATAGCGCCACTAAGCGGCACTCTTCTAAACTCTTTTCCAAATTCTTTAGAAAGAAGCAGCGCTATTTTCGCTTCATAAGCGCTGCCTTTAATTTTACCTGCGTTAGCCATTAAATCCCAACTTATACTTGTTTATGATATACTCTTTAACTAGGTCACTTCTTACAATATCTTCTATTTCAAATTCAACAAACGCAAAATTATTCATAGATTTTAGAATTTTCATAAAATCTAAAATACCATTTTTGTCAGAAGTTTTAGTAAAGTCACTCTGAGTATGATCTCCACAAAATAGTATTTTACTATCTTTACCTATTCTAGTAATTATACTGTCTAATTCATGAAAATTCAAGTTTTCGCACTCATCCACTATTACTATAGTATCATTAAAAGTAGTTCCTCTAATAAAAGACGTACTTATAAAGGCTATACTACCTTGTGCTTTTAAACTTTCGTAGGCATCATTAAATGAGAAAAGCTCCTCACAAATAGACTTGTAAGGAGCTTCATATGCAGATATTTTTTCTTCTTCTGTGCCTTTTAAAAAGCCCATATCTCTTGTAGGTACGACTGACCTTACTATTGCTATTTTTTTATAAGCACTACTAGGATCTAATACTTCTTCTAAAGCTAAATATAAGCTAAGAAAAGTTTTACCTGTACCAGCTATACCGTGCAATAATAAATTATTATCTTGTCTATATAATGTGAAAGTGTCTTCTTGGTGTTTAGTTATAGGCTCAAAAGTTGATAAATCATCTATTCTTACTTTTTTAAAACCTTTTTCTTCATTTTTACTTCTAGTGTAGTTTTTTAGTTTGGTTATTGATCGCGCCATGCAACGCCTTTCTTACAATGATTTGTCCAGTACTCCAGACTTCATAAGTTCATTATAACCTCCTATATAATTTCCGTCTATAAAAATTTGTGGAACACTACGTGCATTAGGTACTACTTCCAGCAGTTGTTCTTTTGTCCAACCAGCTCCAACTACACGCTCCTCATAATTAACACCAGCTTTTTTTAACGCTTCTTTTGCTTTGGTACAAAAACTGCAGAAGTCTTTACTCCATACTATTGCTTGCACTATAAATCGCCTTCTTTTCTATTCTCCGAATAATGAGCATCAAATTCTCCGCCCGGATACCTATTTTTTAGCTTGTTTATATTTTCTGCAATGACTTCATTAGGGTCGATTCCTAGTGCTCGACAAGAATTAATCCAATACCACATAATATCTCCAAGTTCTCGTTTAGCATGAAACTGAGTGCCTTCGTCCATAGGTTTGCCTTGGAATACACACTTCTTTACTATTTCCATAAACTCGCCACCTTCTGCACTAATACCTATAGCGCCGGTCATTAGTAGTGCCATATTAACACCTGTTTCTTCTTGAATATCGCTCATATGTATATACATTTCATGAACATCATTTGATGCGTTACTAGTTACTACTTCTACAAAT
>Ga0114995_10000614_pt1 | contig 24991 bp, 19 predicted proteins | sample ArcticOcean_MG_C_11_FD_87038 | JGI IMG/M metagenome (GOLD analysis project Ga0114995, IMG submission 87038) | Marine microbial communities from western Arctic Ocean - ArcticOcean_MG_CB2_154 | ecosystem: Environmental > Aquatic > Marine > Oceanic | place: Arctic Ocean: Canada Basin | collected... | reverse complement strand
CCGGCTACAGAGCTTAAAAAACACTACGACGTAGTGATTATTGGCGGCGGCGGTCACGGTACTGCCATCGCCTATAATCTTGCCAAATACCATGGTATTACCAATATTGCGATTCTTGAAAAAAACTATTTAGGTGGTGGCAACACCGCTCGTAATACGGCGGTTATTCGTTCCAACTATTTAACCGAGGCTGGGGTTAATTTTTATAGTGAATCAGTCAAGCTGTTTAATAATCTGAGTAATGAATTTAACTACAACGTGATGATGGAAAATCGTGGCCAGCTTACCTTGGCCCATAGCGACGCGGCGATCCGCAGCTTTCGTTGGAGAGCCGAAGTGAACCAGCATCTGGGTGTGCGCTCAGAACTAGTTGACCGACAGACTATTGCCGAGTTAGTCCCCAATCTAAATATGTCTGAAGATAGTCGCTTTCCTATTATGGCCGGCCTCTGGCATGAGGACGGTGCTACAGCACGTCACGACGCTGTGGCCTGGGGCTACGCTAAAGGTGCCTGCGAGCGGGGAGTAGAATTACATCAGCTCACCGAAGTTGAAGACATAGAAATCACTCAGGGTCGCGTGTCGGCGGTAAAAACTAATCGTGGTCGTGTTGAATGTGGTGCGGTAGTGCAGGCCGTGGCAGGAGCCAGTTCGATAGTGGCTAAAAAAGCGGGCATCCCATTACCGATTCACTGCTACCCGTTGCAAGCTATGGTGACGCAACCCTACAAACCTGTCTTAACGCCCCATGTCAGCTCACCGCAGGTGCATGTCTATGTCCACCAGACCTCTAGGGGTGAGTTTGTTATCGGTGGCGGTTCTGACCCCTACCCCCTCTACCATACCAGAGCTACGCTAGAGCAAAGAGAGTCACTGAGCGCAGCGGCTATGGAACTATTTCCATTTCTAGCTCAGGCTAGGCTTTTGCGCCAGTGGGCAGGCACCACGGACATGACACCAGACTACAGCCCGATCATGGGCCTCAGTCCGGTAGAAAATTACTATTTGGATGCCGGCTGGGGCACCTGGGGTTTTAAGGCGACACCTATCTGCGGCGTTACCATGGCTGAACTGGTCGCCACCAAAAAGGTTCCGGACCTAATAAAGCCATTTGAATTAGAGCGCTTCTATCGGTTTGAACAAATCAACGAAGCCGGCGCCACTGCCGCTAGCCACTAAGGTCTCATGCAATGAAACTATTAACCTGCCCCCTCAATGGTCCGCGCAATATTTCAGAGTTTACCTATGGCGGAGAGTTCCATTTGATGCCAGACCAGAATAAAACGGATGCCCGTCAGTGGGCGGAGTATGTCTTCTTTCATGATAATGCTGCTGGCGTAGTTACTGAATGGTGGTGCCATACAGCTAGCACGTTTTGGTTTCTAGCGGAGCGCAATACAATTACTGATCAGGTTATTCGAACCTTCGAAGCCAGTGAAGTTTTTAGTCAACGAAAAGCGCGTAGCGTCATAGAGGACCAAGCATGAAGCAACGTCTCGCTAAGCCCTATGGCAGTCTGATCAACCGTGATCAGCCGGTCAAATTTAGCTTTGAAGGTACTTCCTATCAGGGGTTTCTGGGCGACAGTATTGCCAGCGCTTTGGCAGCCAACAATCAATGGTTACTAAGCCGTTCATTTAAATATCACCGCCCCCGGGGCACCCTGACTATGGCCGGGCAAGATGCCAATACCATGATTCAGCTTCAGTCCAACCCCAACGCGCTGGCAGACCGCGAGCTCATTAGCGAAAACCTGAGAGTTATGGCGCAGAACTATAGCGGTAGCCTAAAACGAGATCGTGGTGCTCTGCTAGGTCTATTCTCACGTTTTTTACCCGTGGGCTTTTACTACAAAGCTTTTTTTAAGCCGCGAGGTATGTGGGAAAAGTGGGCGCCACTAATCCGTAAGAAAGCGGGTCTGGGCGTGATTAATCAGCAGCTAGAGCCTGACTATTACGACAAGCAATACAAATTTTTTGACGTCGTCGTTGTCGGCGCTGGCCCAGCAGGACTGCAAGCTGCCCTCACCGCTGCAGTGGACGGCTGCGAGGTATTGCTGGTCGATGAGAACCCAACATTGGGAGGCTCATTAAACTATGCTCGATTTGACGCAGAGGGTCTGCGGGGTCAACAGCTACGTGATCAACTACTTCAACAAATCAATGCCAATAACAACATTACCAGCATGACCGACGCAGTCTGTAACGCTTGGTTTGCCGATAACTGGTTGCCGATCATTCGTGGTAAACGACTCTATAAGGTACGCGCCAAGCAAGTGATTCTCTGCACTGGCGCCTTGGAACAGCAGGCCGTTTTCCACAATAACGACCTACCCGGTGTCATGATGAGTAGCGCCGCGCAGCGATTGATCCACCTCTATGGTATTCGTCCAGGAAGTGCTGCTGTGATTATCACGGGTAATAATGATGGCTACGCCAATGCTCTGGACTTGCTCGATGCCGGTGTTCAGGTGAAGGCCATTGTCGATTTACGTGATACTCCTACGCAGGATGCTATTAGCAAGGCAATCGCAGTACGTGGCGTTCGCATTCTGACTGGTCATGCCGTCTTTGCGGCGCAGAAAACTAACAATCATTTATCTGGTGTCGACATTCGTCCCATCACCAGCACGGGAATCTGTGGTCCGCAATCTGAGTCGATCTCTTGCGATCTGCTGTGTATGGCTGTTGGGTACACGCCAACCTATCAGCTGGTCTGTCAGGCTGGCGGGCAGCTAAGCTATGACGACTCCAGCGCCATGTTTACATTGACCAACTGTCCCGAGGCGATGCAAGTAGCAGGCTCGGTCAACAGCCATTGGGACCTCGATGCCTGCTTAGCAGAGGCCTCGCGCGCAGCAATCCTGGCCACAAATGCACTGGGTTTTACTGAGACCACCATTCCAGAAATAATTGCTAAAACAGGCGTTAGCCCCAACCATCCATGGCCTATTTTCCCTCATCCCAGCGGTAAAGAGTTTGTCGATTTTGATGAGGATCTCACCATAGCCGACATTATCAATGCTACCCGCGATGGCTACGAGCATATTCAGCTAGTCAAGCGTTACTCTACATGTGGGATGGGGCCTTCTCAGGGACGTCACTCCGCACTGGCAGCGGCACGATTAGTGGCTGCAGCAACCAAGCGCACCGTCGCCCAAACTGGCGTGACCACAGCACGACCGCCTTTTGCACCAGAACAGTTAGGTCACAGTGCTGGACGCAGTTTTTATCCTGCGCGGCGAAGCAATATGCATTATCGGCATGTCGAAGGTGGCGCACAGATGCTGCAAGCCGGCGAATGGTATCGCCCTGCCTTTTATGGCTCAGCCAATGATCGTGAAGCTTGCATTAACAATGAAGTGGTTAATGTGCGCAACAACGTAGGCTTAGTGGATGTCTCTACTCTGGGCGGTATTGAGGTGCGTGGTAAGGATGCTGGTGAATTTCTCAACCGGTTCTATACCTTTGCTTTTCTCAAGCAACCTGTCGGTCGGGCGCGCTATGCGCTGCTCACCAATGAAGCTGGCGTGGTCATTGATGACGGGGTAGCCTGTCGTTTTAGTGATAACCATTACTATGTCACGGCCACTACCGGTGGCGTCGATCGCGTCTATCAAAGTATGCTTAAGTGGAATGCCCAGTGGCGTTTAGATATCGATATTGCCAATGTGACATCGGCGTATTGTGGCGTCAATATTGCTGGCCCCAAGGCACGCGACGTACTGATCAAGCTCTGTTTAGATATTGATCTGTCTGCCGAGGCTTTTCCCTATATGGGTGTCCGTGAAGGTACCGTCGCTGGCATACCGGCAAGGGTAATTCGGGTAGGCTTTGTCGGTGAGTTGGGCTATGAAATCCACGTCCCCCAGCATTATGGCGAAGCTCTTTGGGATGCCCTGATTACGGCTGGGCAGGATCAAGGTATTCAACCCTTTGGCGTTGAAGCACAACGAGTGTTGCGGCTAGAAAAAGGTCATATTATTATCGGTCAGGATACTGACGCTATGTCCAATCCCATGGAGATACAGATGGGTTGGGCGATAAGCCGCAAGAAGCCATTCTTTGTCGGTGGCAGAACGATAGCCGAACTACAGAAAAAAACACCCTTGCGTAGTTTGGTGGGCTTTGTCGTCGATGATCTCAGCGCACCTATTCCTCTTGAGAGCCATTTAGTACTGCAAGGCGAACAGATGTCTGGGCGCGTCACGTCCTGTAACTATTCGCCGACACTGGGAAAGCCAATAGGCATGGCCTACGTCGACCCTTTGAGCGCGCAGGCGGGAAGCAAAATTACTATAAAATCGTCTGGTGGAGTGAGAGTTACCGCAGAGGTGGTCGCTCTACCCTTTTATGACCCAAACACATTGCGACAGGAGCTGTAGCCATGACCACCTTACTTAGACGCAGCCAGCTATCTCGTCGCCACATTGCCCTCGGTGCCGAGTTCGAGCAGATTGGCGATACATTACTGGTTAGTAATTATGGCTCTTCTGAGGAGATCGCGCAGGCAAAAAGTTTGGCATTGATTGATTTATCGACATTGCCACGCACCGGATTTAAAGGTGCCGGAGCGACTACCTGGGCCACAAGTCAGGGCGTCAAAATTCCCGAGCGACCCAATCTTGCGCTGCTCCAAAAGGACCAGAGCTTGGTGGTAAGACTTTCCTATCACGAACTGCTGATCCTCAGTAATATAGATCCCTTATCAACACAGATAGAACGATTAGACAGCATGGCTGTTGGCCCGCAGACATACACACTGCCCAGAGCAGATAGTCACTGTTGGCTTGCGGTCACCGGCAGTCAGGCCGCAGAGATGTTCTCCAAGGTCTGTGGTGTTGACCTGCGCCCACATAAGTTTGCCAATAACGCGGTCGCGCAAACCTCCGTTGCCAAAGCTAGTGCCATTGTTGTTCGTCATGATCTAGGTACGACACACTGCTTCTACGTCCTTACGGATGTCAGTGCCGCTGAATTTCTCTGGGACTGCCTAATCGACGCAATGCTGGAGTATGACGGTGGCCCCGTGGGTGTTGCGTCTATGCGAGAACTTGCCGCAGAGGGATAACCTATAAGCCGTACTTTGCTCTATACTTTGTCCTATGAAAAACAATAAGACTATAGAAATCAGTGCGCTAAAGATATTTTTCGCGATAACCGAAGCTGATACCCTGACCCAAGCTGCTGAGCGTATAGGCATTACTCAGTCGGCAGTCTCGCAAGCCCTCAAGCAAATCGAGCAACAAACTGAAACCCAGTTAGTCATTACCCGATCTCGCCCGATTAAACTGACTCCAAGCGGTCAGGTACTGAAAAACTATGCCCAGCAAATTATCAATGATACCCAACGCATGCTTGCCGAAGTACGCATGGTTTCCAAGGGCGGCTTACTGCCCCTGAATGTCGGCATGATCGACTCATTTTGTGATGTGGCTGGCCTGCAGTTTATGCAGCAGGTAAAACCCTTTACCTCTAGATTAACTTTGCGCACCGGGCTCGGTTCCTCGCTGTCACAAGATTTATTAAATCGTGATTTAGATATATTGATTACTAGCGACTCAATTGATGAGCATCCTGAACTACAGCGCTTCCCTATTTTACGCGATCCCTTTGTTATGATCGTGCCAGAAAGCTATGCGCAAGACGGTGCCGTGTCAGCTGCTTGGCTAGCCGACAATGTTCCGTTCGTAAGATATACCAGAGGTTCAGGGCTGGGCAGACTGACTGACCTGATTGCTCGTCGTATGGAGCTTAGGTTGAACACCGCCTATGAATTGGATAGTACACAGACATTGCTGCGCTTTGTGCAGTCCGGTCAGGGCTGGGCCATCACCACCGGGCTGTGCATGGTGCGTTACCCTGAATTACTCGCAGGTACTCGAGTGATGCCTCTGGCTAATGGGGTCCATGCAAGGCATTTAACGATGCTCTGTCGTGATAATGAATTAGGCGACATACCACAGAAAATATCAGCACATTGCCGCTCTATTTATAGTGAAAAAATTGTCCCTCAGCTGATCGCGATAGCGCCCTGGCTGGATAAGCAGGCCTACTCGATCGATAAAATGCCGTTGATATGATCCAATGACTAACCAGGCTATCGATGACAAAAATCGCCAACGGCTGCTTGATCTGAGAGTTGAGTTGGAAGAACTCGAGGCCATGTCTGCAGATGCCCGAAAACCCGCAGAACTGGACCAATCTATGGTCGGTCGGTTATCACGGATGGACGCAATGCAAGCCGTTAACATGTCACAAGAAGCATCTCGCCGACGCCAACAGACCCTGAAAAGAATTGTCGGTGCACTGATGCGTATCGACGCTGGCAACTACGGCTATTGCACCCTATGTGATGAACAGATCCCCCTCGGTCGACTCAGTATCGATCCAACTTACAGTCTCTGTATCCAATGTGCCGAAGCTAGCATCTAGACCGGAAATCGGCACACCAGCCGTGTCAGCGGGTAGGAAGGTCTTTCCCCAGCCCAAGCCAACAATGCCTCGCGCCACCATCGAATCAATTTGTTCAGTGGTGTAACCCACATCAGCCAGAATCTCACAGGTAGAATGACCATGAGCTTCCGTCGGGGTAATCGCCTTAATGTGAGCATTCTTTGGACGGATCGCGTAGTGATCGATCTGAGTCAGCCTGTGACCACTGGGATGGTCTGGGTAAACGGAAAAAGCAAAACTGCCTCGCTCGACGCCGACAGTGCCATCAGCAATGCGGCTATTGTCATCACGCAGAGTCTCGATGGACTGAGGCTGCGCCACGGCAATGTCTGCTAACTGAAGTCGCTGAACCCACTTTTCAGCAGAGGCCTGTTGAAAGGCAACGGTCAAAAATACCTGAATATCGGCCGTGGTAGTAATACCCGCCAAGCCTTCAATAGATTCTAATTTTTCGAGATCTGAGGTCTCAGCATCGAGGAAGATCCAATCATCGGAAGTAGCATAAAAGTGAGACAGAGCGTGGTTACCCATGGCCTGACGACCCGAAGGCTCATCAAACTCCTCCAGCCCCGCGTAATCGAAACAAAACGGTAGCTGGGCTAGATTGGTGACCGCGGACAGCGATGTCCGAGCGCGGCTAACCCGTCCCGTTTTGGCTTTGTGATACAGGGCCACTGCCATGGCTAGGCCACCGGCAAAGCCACAGTTTACATCCAAGGTACCCAGATGGGCATGCTCTTCCGGCGTATCTGCACCACCAAAGCGACTCATGATCCCGCTGTTAGCCTGAATAATATCATCATAGCCAATATAGTTCGTTTTGCCCGCCGCCATGGGCCCACCGAGGCAATCCAGACGACAGAACAAGACACCGGAGTTAATTCGCTGCAGGCTATCATGATCTAAACCAAGACTTTTCATCTGACGATCCGGTGCGTTTATCACCACCAGATCTACGGAGCGTACCAGGCGATTAAAGGCTTCGCGGCCCTCAGCCGTATTAATATCTACCAGCGCGCTGCGCTTACCCATATCCGACTGAAAGGCAAACAACGTACCGATCAGAGGATCATACATAGGCACCACCGGCTCAACCTTAGTAACTTCTGCACCAAATCGCGCTAAAAATGCCGTGGAATGTGGCCCAGCAATAACATTGGTTAAGTCTAATACTCGCAGTCCATCTAACCAACCTTTCGTCAGATCTGCCTCTGGCTTTTGAATCATAGCCGTTGCTGGCACCGCGGCAAGCGTAGCCAAAGCCTGCTCAAAAGAGACAAATTCCCGTGCTTTGGGTGACACCATATGGCCCACAGACTCTTCTAACCAAGCCACTGGACCGGGCTGCTTCATCAGGCCATATTCTGGATCATTAACTTCAACGATCAACCCAGCATCATTACAGTGTTTACTGTTAACCCACTCTTTAGTCGTTCTATGGGGTGCACCGGGAATCTGGCTATCACCAAAAATAGCGCCCCATTCTGAGGAGCTCCTAGTCAACATCACCAACTTAATTTTTGCAGCGATAATGTCCGCCCACTTTTTCGGTAGTGGGTACACGCCCAAAGAGGCCTCACCGGCCCATTCACTAACCGGTAGATGCAGGTTTTCTACCTCGGGCAGACCCTCAGCCAGCAGTTCTTCGTAGAGTCCCAGCGTTTGCAAACAGCGGCGTGCATGGTTGCGATGAGAGGGACAGACAACGTAAAACATACGACCATCGGCACATTCATAACTGCGGTAAAAAGGATCAAGGTAAGCCTGTAGCTCCTCGTAACTGAGATCAAACTCAATATTATGCTCACGACGGCGCTCAATTTCGATTTCACGCATCGTTTTGTAGCGCTCCGGTAGGCCGGCTACCTGATAGGAATTGTAAGACAGCCCCTCCATCATCGCTGCAATCACTGGTACTTCTATATGATCGCCATAGCCACTTTTTTCCCGCGCCAACAACGCTAGAACGACCGAACTGGCGGCTAGGGTAGTGGTGTAAGACGAGGCTAACGGTAGCGGCGAGAAGCAGGGGTTTAAACCCATTAACACGCGGTTAAAGCCCATATCTGTGTAGGCTCCAGCTGTAGCTGCAACTACGGCCTCAGTTGCCTTCCATTGACTACGCAACTGATCGTTGCTGGCAAAGCCCGGCACGGAGAGAGTAATTAACTCAGGGCGAGCGGCACGCAGTCGTTCGAAATCAATTCCGAGGCGCTGCATGACTCCAGGGCGAAATGATTCAATCACCACATCCGCCTGATCTATTAGCTGAAGAGCCTGATCGAGACCCTCAACCGTTTTTAAATCAATGTTTAGACACTGTTTATTGCGGTTCAGTATAGCATTCGCCTGATGCACCCACTGAGGCCCTCTGGGGGGATCAATATGAATAACGGTAGCACCAAAATCAGCCAGCACCATAGCGACAGCTGGTCCCGCAATTTGCTGACCGAAGTCGATAACCCTTACGCCCAAGAGAGGTAAATGCCTGAGATTGTTCATACCTTAATTACCGCTTCAAATGTCAATAGTGAGAAAGCGCGATAATAAGAACCAAAGTCACCCCCGACTAGCAATAAATAACACCCCTAAGGTCAGTGTTTTTTTATGCCTAATATGGGCTACAGGCCCCGCCATTAATGGATTTATAGATCGCCATCGTTTTTTTAATGGCACCATTACTCGGCCTCTGTGACAGAGTACTTTTTTAGGGGTTGCATCAATCTTTTTTATGTATAACAATATAAATCGTATCATTTTACGGTAAATTAATAGTTAAAAAATCAAAGGGGAAGATACTGATGTCCAACCAACCCAGCGGCCTTTTATCCGGAGCCCATCCCATTATGGCGATAGGTTCTGCTCTATTAGTCTTAGGATTTGTTATTTTTACCATTATCGATCCTCAATATGCGGATTCGGTGTACAGCGGCGCCAAAAACTTTATTGCCAGCCAGCTGTCTTGGTACTACATCGGCCTGATGAATGTATTTGTTCTGCTATCGATCTTTCTCATTTTTAGCCGCTTTGGAAGTATCCAGTTGGGTGACTCTGACGACAAGCCTGAGTTCGGCCTGTTCGCCTGGTTTTCCATGCTATTTGGAGCAGGCATAGGTATTGGTATACTTTTTTACAGTATTGCCGAACCCATTACCCACTTTCAGGCCAACCCACTGCTCGATCCAGCACTTTCAATGACTCCAGAGGCCGCGACTATCGCCACCAGGATTACACTGATGCACTGGGGCATGCACGGCTGGGCGCTCTATGCCGTATTAGGCCTATCACTGGCCTACTTCTCCTACCGCAAAGGGCTTCCCCTTGCGATAAGATCTAGCCTGTACCCCATTTTTGGTGAGCGTATTTATGGTCCGATTGGTCATATCGCCGATTTATTGGCGGTCATAGGGACAGTCTTTGGCATAGCAACGTCATTGGGGCTGGGCGCCCAACAGATGAATGCAGGACTTAACTATTTAATGGATACAGAGATTTCCACACAAAATCAGATTTTTCTGATTGCCGGAATATCTGTTATTGCCACCATTTCAGCACTTACCGGTGTTGATAGAGGTATTCGAATTCTTAGCGTGCTCAATATGCGACTCACATTATTGATATTGGTTATGTTCCTTGTCTTCGGCCCCACCAGCTATCAACTCAGCTCACTCTTTAACAACAGTATTGACTACATCATCAATCTACCAGCAACAAGTACCTGGATTGACTCCGATCCCGCTAGCACCTGGCAGTCTGCCTGGACCATTTTCTACTGGGGTTGGTGGATAGCCTGGTCACCGTTTGTATCAATTTTTATTGCACGCATATCTCGCGGCCGCACCCTGCGCGAATTTGTACTTGGTGTGCTGCTGGCACCCACTGCATTAGCAATTGTATGGATCACCATATTTGGCAGTACGGGCATGTTTATAGAGCTATTCGGCGACGGCGGTGTGGTCGAGGCAGTGAACAGCGATACCACCACAGCGCTGTTTAAAACGATTGACCTGATGAATTTGAGTCCGGTCCTGACAGCAGCAATGGCCGGTATCTGCACCATCATGCTAGTGACATACTTTGTTACCTCGGCCGATTCGGCAACGCTGGTTATCTGCACCTTAATTTCCATGGGCAGTGCAGAGCCGCCCACAGGCTATCGATTATTTTGGGGACTGGCGATAGGCACCGTTGCCGCGGTACTGCTATATGTGGGAGGCCTCGAGGCCCTACAAACTGCCTCAATTGTCGCCGCACTGCCATTTTCTGTCGTTTTAATTGTCGCCGCTTACGGTCTATTTAAAGCACTATTTAACGAACCTGTTATTAATAAAGAGTAATACTATGTCTACACAGATAATTCTCCCGCGTATTTTGCAAGTGGGCGACGGTGCCAGTAAAGCAGTGGGGACTATTTTGATCGCCTTAGAATGTCAGCGCCCATTAATTGTTACCGACAAGATGATGGTGCAACTTGGTTATGTGGGTGCAGTGCAAGAAAGCTTAACAGCCGCAGGCATCGACTCTGATGTATTCCATGACACTGTTCCGGAACCCACAGAGCGCTCGATTCAGGCGGGTGTGGAGCAGGTGCGCAATGGCAACTACGACAGCATTATCGCGGTGGGCGGAGGCAGCCCCATCGATAGCGCTAAAGCTATTGCCATCTTGGGTAAATATGGTGGCGTGATGCGCGACTATAAATTCCCCCGCATAGTCAGCGAACCTGGTCTACCCATTATTGCTATCCCCACCACGGCGGGAACTGGTTCGGAATGTACCCGAGTTACCATTATTACCGACGAAACCAGTGATGAGAAAATGCTCTGTGTCGGTATTGGCTTTATGCCCACGGCTGCACTGGTGGACTATAGCCTGACTCTAAGTCTACCGGCACGTACCACCGCAGATACAGGTATCGACGCCCTAACTCATGCGATGGAAGCCTATGTCAGCAAGAAGGCCAGCCTTTACAGTGACAGCCAAGCCATTGCCGCTATGAACCTGCTCGGGCCCAACCTACGCAAGGTATTTCACAACGGCAGCGATCAGCAGGCTCGTGAAGCAATGATGCTGGGGTCGACCTTGGCAGGTATCGCATTTTCCAATGCCTCTGTCGCCCTAGTCCATGGTATGTCGCGGCCTATCGGCGCTTTTTATCATGTACCCCACGGCCTCTCTAATGCCATGTTACTGCCTATGGTTACCGAGTACAGCATTCCTGCAGCTGCCGAGCGCTACGCTGACTGCGCGCGAGCCATGGGCGTGGCCAACCAAACTGATAGTACCGAGCTAGCCAATGAAAAACTGATGGCGGAGTTATACGCCATCAATAAAGAACTACAGGTGCCGACACCAGAGCAATTTGGTATCGAACGGGCACACTTTTTTAATAATCTCGAGGTGATGGCTGAGCAGGCATTGGCATCTGGATCCCCGGCGAACAATCCAAGGGTGCCCAGCGCAGATGAGATCATTGAGATCTACAAAAAGCTCTGGTAAACCGACTGATATTTTTGAGGACACAATAATGACACTAGTAGGACATTTAATTAACGGCCAGATGGTCGCTAGCGATGATCGCACTCAGGACGTTTACAACCCAGCCACTGGCGAAGTCAGCAAACAGGTAGCACTGGCATCTCAGACGACAGTGGCGCTGGCGATTGATGCGGCTCAGGCCGCCTTTCCTGAGTGGCGTGACACCCCCGCCATTAAACGGGCGCGAGTCATGTTTAAATTTAAAGAATTATTAGAGAGCAATGCCGACAAAATCTGTGCATTGATTGGCGACGAGCATGGCAAGATTAGTCACGATGCGGCCGGTGAATTACAGCGAGGAATCGAAAATGTTGAATATGCCTGCTGCGCACCAGAACTATTAAAAGGTGAGCACAGTAAAAATGTGGCGGCTAATATTGACAGCTGGAGTGAATTTCAACCTCTGGGTGTGGTAGCTGGCATTACCCCATTTAACTTCCCGGCAATGGTACCCCTATGGATGTATCCAATGGCCATTGTCTGTGGTAACTGCTTTATCCTTAAGCCATCAGAACGCGACCCTAGCTCAACCCTATTTATTGCCTCCCTATTAAAAGAGGCCGGTCTGCCCGATGGTGTCATGAACGTAGTCAATGGCGATAAAGAAGCCGTTGATGCCCTACTTCATCATAAGGACGTTAAAGCGGTTAGCTTTGTAGGCTCCACACCAATTGCGGAGACTATCTATACCACGGCAAATGCCAATGGCAAGCGCTGCCAGGCACTGGGCGGCGCTAAGAATCATGCCATCGTGATGCCAGATGCCGACATGGACAATACCGTTGCCCAGTTACTCGGCGCCGCATTTGGCTCTTCAGGTGAACGCTGTATGGCACTGTCCGTTGTGGTTGCCGTAGGCGACGCAGCAGCCGACTCATTAGTCAGCAAGATGCAAGAGGCCATGAAAGGATTAAAAGTAGGCGCCTGCACCAATGCCAGCAATGACTTTGGCCCTGTGATTACTCGGCAACATCAACAAAAAGTCTTTGGCTATATAGACAGTGCAGAAAAACAGGGTGCCACCATTGTCGTCGATGGGCGCAACCCGCAGATTCAAGGCTATGAAAATGGCTTTTTTGTTGGTGGCACACTTATTGATAATGTCACCGTCGAGATGGACAGCTACCAGGCAGAAATTTTCGGCCCAGTACTACAAGTCATGCGCGTCGATACCATGCAAGAAGCTATGGATATTATTAACGACCATGAATACGGCAATGGCACCTGCATCTTTACCCGCGACGGCGAAGCTGCACGCTATTTTTCCGATCAGATTTTGGTCGGTATGGTCGGTATCAATGTGCCATTACCGGTACCGGTTGCGTACCACAGCTTCGGTGGTTGGAAGCGTTCGTTGTTTGGCGACTTACATGCCTATGGCCCAGATGCTGTACGTTTTTACACCAAACGTAAAACTATTACCCAGCGCTGGCCATCTGCCGGTATCCGTGAAGGTGCGATGTTTTCCATGCCGACGATGAAATAGACTCCAGAGTTAACATATGAAAGACGGAACCACAGTGAGCACAAGAGAGAAAGGCTCCTCCATTTCCAGAGTGATGGAGATCATAGAGGCTATTGCTAAGGCTGAGCGTCCCTTATCGCCTGCCGATCTTTCTTTTCAGCTGGATATTCCTAAATCCAGCGTGCACCGATTGATCAATCAACTTGAGACGGATGGCTATCTGCTAACCTCGATGCGTGGCTTAATACTGCCCGGCAATCGCATGCATGGCGTAGCACTTGGGATACTGCATAACAGCAGATTCAAAGCGGTGCGTCAGGCTATCCTCACGCAGCTTACTCAGCACACCGGCGAGACCTGCGGTATCGCCATTCCCAATGGCACTGAGATGATTTATTACGATCGTGTACAGACGGATTGGCCTTTGCAGATAAACTTACAGGTCGGCAGCCATACCCCGAGTTGGTGCACAGCCAGCGGCAAACTGTATCTTAGCTCTCTGCCAAAACAACGTCGTCTAAAAATTATTAATCTGCTGCCAATGGAGCAGTACACACGTAATACCATCACCGAAGCACGGACGTTAGAAGCCGAACTTCAACGCATTAAGAAAACCGAGGTCGGCACTGACAACGAAGAGTTCTGCGATGGTATGGTTGCCTGTGCGGTGCCTGTACTGGACAGCAGTGGCAAGCTATTAGCCTGTCTATTCACTCATGCTCCAGTGATTAGAAAGAGTCTGGATGAGCTTCTTGGCTATCTGCCAATCCTGCGCCAAGCCGCCGACGAACTAGGTCGCCTAATCGATGATCCTGACGACGATCAGCCCTAACGGGCACGTCAAAGAAACAATGAGACATTAATTATGAAAAAAAGACTGCCCCCATTAAACTGGCTGCGCTCGTTTGAAGCCTCCGCCCGACATCTTAATTTTACCCAGGCTGCGGCTGAGCTGCATATGACTCAAGCTGCTATCAGTCAGCAGATCAAGGGGCTCGAAGCACAACTAGGCTGTGCCCTATTTAAGCGTCTGCCCAGAGGACTGGCATTGACAGATTCTGGCAATGCCTATGCACCAAGTGTTCGCCAAGCGATTGAAACGCTATCCGTGGTCACCGACGAGATCTTTGGAAAAGAGCGTAGCCGCACCCTCACCGTACGTGTCAATATGGTTTTTTTCACCACCTGGTTGGCGCCCCGTTTAGCCCACTTTCGCGAACAGCACCCCGACATTGGCCTGCGTTTCACCAGTAATCTTTGGGTCGGCGATCCCGACAAGGATGCCGATATTGAAATCCGTTACGGCAAAGGCCTATGGCCTGGATTTACCAGTAACCGTCTGACCTGGGATGAGCTCTTTCCTGTCTGCAGTCCTGACTTGGTCGGCGGCTCTCTATCGCCAGCACAGCCACCGAAAAAACCTAAAGAACTGTCTGATCATACACTACTCCATGTCATAGGTTATGAGGAGGGCTGGGGCATTTGGCTCAGTCAGTTTGGTTACCATGACGTAGATTCATCTCAAGGCATAAGCTTTGACTCGCTCATTACTGCTATGGAGATGGCCGCGCTAGGCCATGGTGTCGCATTGGGCAGAACATCTTTGGTAGCAGGAATGTTAGCTAGTGGACGTTTAATCGCGCCATTTAATGAGCGCTTAGCAACGTCCGAGGCCTTCTTTTTAGCGACGCCGGTTAATCAGCATATCCATCCTCATGTCGAGGCCTTTCGATACTGGCTGATCAACCAGGCTGAGCTGGAAATGCCAGAGTAGTACTATCACAGGGCGGCGCTAGGCTAGTCTCCGGCGCCCGCTCTGGAACTCTCTGTGGACTCAACTAATATTCTTTCAACGAGTCCCTCAAGAGTTGACCAAAGGACCTCGTCTATCTCGATGCCCTGCTCTACCGAATCCTGATAGCAGATGCTCATTCCTGCCGATGAATAGGTCTCAATCAACTCTCCGATTACTATCTGCTCAGAAAATTGCTGCTCCACAACGACTAAGTCTGTACCGGCAAAAACGGTTAGCGACTGCGGATCAATATCCTCAGCCATACTAAACGTCTGGTGCTCTGGAAGGTCGGCACCCGCCGCAATAGAGACCTTGATGCAACAGTCGTCCTGACGCCAATAGGCAATAAAGGCCAGATTCCGTTGTGCAGCCTTAACTAATCGCTGTAAAATAAAAGTTCGGTTATAGCAGTTATTAAGCTGTAACCTAGCCGCGGAACCTTCCATTATCTGAGCACTCAGTAAGTCAATCGCCTCGCTACCGCAGAGTAAAATGGAGCTATCATTACCATCCAAAAATAAATAGTTCGTACCTTCTTCGATAAGTTCAGCATGGGTCGGCCCGGTCGTATTCAGATAGGCCAGAGCTGCCTGCAATCGATCAAAACCATCCAGACCATGAGTCTCTAGCCAGACCACCATGTCGGCGGCATCATAGTAGTCCCCGGGATGGAAACCCAAGCCTTCAAATGCCTTCTTAAGTGAAGCCATCAATTCATTTTTGGACACTTTCATAGTGCTTAGCCAGATGTCAGAACAGGTTTGATAGGGAACTGCCAGTCATCAACAAAGGGTTTGCCAAAATCACTGATCAGCGGAGCGCCTTGGAACATGGTATTGCGTACCCATAGGCGCGAGCGGGGATCAAATTTACTCACCCCAAAAAAAGATAACTTGCAGCGCAGCAAATGAATTGGCAGTACGTTAGAGTGCACCAGGTTTTCGCGAATATCACCGTAGAGTCTCTGAGCCAAGGTTTGGATACGACCGACGATGCCACTGCGGTTAGGGTGTCGCATGATAAAATGCGCCACATTCTGCTGCGGGTAAGTCAAATTATAAGCGCTAGCCTGGTCATAACATTTCCGAACTCGACGACCAATTGCCATAGGCATCTCTTTTTCCATGCCCATATCAATGTTGGTCTGACCAAGGCGAGGCTCCATTTTTTCTTGAGAGCGATACCAAAATGCCCCGATAGACTCATACTGAGTAAAGTCTATGATCAGCGCCCAATCATATTTATCTTCGATAATTTGTAACAGCTCAGTGACCGGCATTTCAGGTGTAATCCTGATAGATTCGTCTATCCCCATCTGTTCTTCGAGATCGTCGACTAGTTCAGGATAAAGTTCAATCAATAATGTGTTAATCAATTCCTGAGTTTCTATGTGGCAGAACTGCTCTACATATTGAACCAGGTTGGCCCACACATAATGATCTCGCAGCAAACGGAGACCATCATCATGCATCCACGCAAGTAAAACCTGTAATTCTTTGCGCACTAAAATATTAGAATTATGCTGCCGCTCATCAGCAGTGACAATCTCACCCAGATGTTGGATTACTCGCTGCACCGAAGCTGCCAAACGAAAAAATATGGGTTCATCGACACCAGATTCGCTGGCGAGAATAACTCTCGCCAATGCGGTTTCACGCATTTCAATCCACTGGCTGATTAATAGCGGATGATTGATTAAAAATGGTGCCATACCCAGGCCAGTAGAATTACCAATGCCCAGGTACCGTTTAATATCTTTATCCAGAATTACCGCCTTGCCCGGTGCTCGCCGTGATGCTAAATGATCAGCCTGTTGCATACTAAAGTGGCGCAACATAAAACAGGTAAACATTTCCGCGGCAAAAGGTCGCGCAAAGTCAGGATGCTTGGTACGCACTTTTTCCCAATCCGCCATACCCAATTTGCCACTTCCGTAGGCCGCGGTAGTGCGATACAGATAGCCCACTTCGGCGATCACGTCGATACAGGGCTGTCGCCCTTCGGCAAGTTCACTGACTACATATTCAAAGGTTCGCCCACTGCGGTTGGCGCGCGATAAAACCAGCACCCGCGAGTCAACGCGGCCAGCTTCCTGCTTCGGCACATTCGTGCGCAAAAATGCTAACTGATCGGCATCAACTTTACCTTCGCAAAGCGCCATCGTCAGGTCCCACTGATTGGCGATCACGCGATCATTGCGGCTATCTGGATCCAGATAATGCGAAAATAGTACGTAGCTAAAGGTGCCAAATCTGGCCTCAACCTGGTAGACAACAGTACCGTAACCCTGATCATCTAGATCAAATACTGGACTGGTAATCTGCCAGTTCTCGGTAACCATGCGTCGCACCAGTGTGCGCATAAAACTTAGCCGCGACTGATGAAAGCTACCCAGACGCTCCAGCTGCATTACCTGACTGTCAGGACGCATTGGCAATACCTGTGTTTTGGCGTTCATTTGCATAGAGCTGGTCAGCGAATTATCCTGCACAGTACATCCCATCCTAGTTAATTAAGGCCCTGCTCGACAGCCATCTGTCGCGCCATTTTAGGAGCATTCCACAGCGATGGCATTAATATAAGCGACACTGGAACGGCTGTTACGACAATAAAAGACTGCAGCGCTGACACGCCCCCAGAGCCGATTGAGATCAGTATTGCCGCCAGCACACCCATCATAATGCCCCAGAAAACACGCAGCGCGGTTGGCGGGTTATCGGTGCCTGTCATCACCATGGAAACGGTGTAAGTCATGGAGTCTCCCGTGGTCGCAACGAAGATAGTTGTGAGCACCAAAAATAGTACTGAGATCAGAAATCCCCAGGGTAATTGCTGGGTAATCGCCAACAGAGCCGCTGGCATTCCAGACTCGGCATAGGGCCCGGAGATCACCCCAACATCAGCCAGTTCAAAGGCAATCCCGGTACCACCAACGATAGTGAACCAGAAGTACGTTACCAGGGGCGCAGTGAGTGACAATGTAATAATCAACTGACGGATCGTTCGACCGCGGGATATACGCGCAATAAACATTGCCATCAACGGGCCATAGCCAATGAACCAGCCCCAGAAAAATACCGTCCAGCCATTCAACCAGCCGACATCAGCCCGGTAGGTAGCCATGGGGATAAACTCAGTCAATAGCAGGCCAGTTGATTGAATAAAACTGTCAAAAATAAAGGCGCTTGGCCCAGCGATTAAGATAAAGACCATTAGGCCGATAGCCAACACAATATTAAATGAGCTGAGTATCTGAATACCTCGGGTAACGCCGGACACCGCTGAGACAGTATAAATAACAATGAGCCCGACAATAATCGCTAACTGCGTACTATAGCTATCGCTGATACCGAACAGTTCGGAGAGTCCAAAACTCACCTGCAAACCCAAAAACCCAATAGGCCCTACCGTTCCAGAAATCACTGCAACGACACAGGCGGCATCTATCAGGGCACCGAGCCATCCGTGCAGAACTGCCTCACCAAACACCGGATACAGCAATATACGCGGCTTCAACGGCAGACCTTTGTCATAGTGCAGATACATAAAAATAATTGCGGTCAGACTGCCTAGGATTGACCAAGCCAAAAAGCCCCAGTGCATATAACTCTGTGCCAGGGCGGGATATACCGCAGCTGGGCTCGATGACTCGACGCCAAACAATGGTGGCGAAGAGATAAAATGGGCCATGGGCTCTGCCGCCGCCCAAAACACGCCTCCCCCAGCCAGTAGCGAACACATAATAATCGCCACCCATTTGTAGGTACTCATGTCAGGTTCACTGAGGTTACCCAACCTAGCCCTGCCAGAACCAGATACGGCGACGCCTAAAGCGATCACAAAGGTTAGCAGCATTAACACCTGCCAGTAGGCACCAAACATCTGAGTCGCCCCGCCAAACGCCTGGCCAACAGTGGCGGAAAGAAAATCGATATCAAATACTGCGGTGGCGACAAACAGCATTAGAAATCCACCGCTCAAAATAAACACGGGCCAGTCAATGGTTGTCGTTACGCTGTCTGCAACCTGGTCACTCATACTCGATCCTTACCCGTAAATGATTTCTCAAAAAATGAGAGCCAATTTTGGCCCATGATTTTAGCCACATCCGATTCGCTAAAACCGGTATCTTGAAGACCCTGAGCGATCGTATGCATATCCTTTGGCCCAGTGAACCAATTTGGCTGACGCGGCCAAGACGGTTTTTCTGCGGTGCCCTCACCATGATCGACACCCATGGTCCAACGGCCACTGCGCATCCACTCTAATACCGAGTAGTCCCAATTTTCACACAGATCAGAGCCAATACCTAAACGGTCAACACCAATCATCTCTGCTGTTTGCATAATCATCTGACAGAATTCTTGCAACGTACAATCTGAGCCATTTTTCAAGTGAAAAGGATACATACTAAAACCGAGCATACCTTCAGAGTCACCAATCGCGCGCAGCACATGATCTGATTTATTGCGCAGTGCACCATGGAAAAATGTTGGATTGGCATGGGTAATAGCAATGGGCCGCTCAGAAATTTCGATAGCTTCAAGCGTGGACTTTTCAGCACTGTGAGACATATCAATAACCATGCCGACGCGGTTCATTTCTTTAATTACCTGTTTACCAAATCGGGTAATACCGCCGTCCTGTTCCTCATAGCAACCGGTCGCCAAAAGGCTCTGGTTGTTGTAACTGAGCTGCATAATACGCACACCCAGCTGGTGAAGAATTTGTACCATTTTGACATCGTCTTCAATCGGCGAACAATTTTGGAACCCAAAAATGATACCCACTTTACTCAGACGCCTAGCCTCTAAGATATCGGCCGCCGAATGTATCGGCATAATGAGATCGCCATGATCCAGAAAATGACGGTTCCAATGTCCAATATTTTCCAAGGTCTCGCGGCTATTTTCCCAATAGGCAATAGTGACATGAATGGCATGTATCCCAGACTGCTGAGCATTTTCAAATAGCCCGCGATTCCAATTGACGTACTGCAAGCCATCAATCAGGAGTATATCTTTGTTCATCAGAAACTCCCGTTTAGTATGGCTTGCTGTAGTTGGTTTTTATAATAGTGTAAAACTCGCGGGCGTATTGACCCTGCTCACGTGCACCATAGCTGGAGTTTTTACGACCACCAAAGGGCACATGATAGTCGGTTCCAGCAGTTGGTAAGTTGACCATCACACAACCTGATTTGGAGTGACGCTTGAAGTGCCCAGCATACTTTAGCGAGCCGGTGATGATACCCGATGTCAGACCAAAATCTGAATCATTCGACACCTCCAGCGCCTCTTCATAACTGGCAACCTTGATGACACAGGCGATGGGGCCAAACACTTCTTCGCGGTTAATACGCATCTGATTAGTGGTATTAATAAACAGTGCCGGCGACATAAAGTAACCCTCAGTGTCTAACTGCAAACGCTCTCCACCGACAACTAACTGGCCACCCTCATCCTTAGCAATCTGCATATATTCCAAGTTCTGAGCAAGCTGACGTGCATCGACAACGGGCCCAATCTGGGATCCTTCGCCTAACGCATGTCCTACCACGAGTTTGCCCACTGCTGTGCTCAGCTTTTCTACAAACGCATCATGGATACCAGCCTGCACAATAATTCTGGAGGAGGCGGTACATTTCTGCCCAGTACCAAAATAACCGCCGGCAAGGGCACAGTTAACGGCGACGTCAATATCGGCATCGTCGAGCACCACGAGGGCATTCTTACTACCCATTTCTAGCTGCACACGGGCCATATTGTCGATAGCATTGCGGGCAATATGACGGCCAACACCTACAGAACCAGTAAAGGTTACAGCTTGAATGTCGGGGGAGGTGCAGAGTGTTTCACCCACATCACGACCCGAACCCATCACTAGATTAAAGACACCAGCAGGCAACCCACTGCGACTAATAATATCTGCCAGTATCCAAGCACTGGCTGGCACCAACTCGGCAGGCTTCAGTACCACGGCATTACCATAGGCCAATGCCGGTGCCACTTTCCATGCCGCCACCGCCATAGGGAAATTCCATGGTGTAACAATACCGATAACGCCCAAGGCTTCGCGGTGTACTTCAACATCCACCCCAGGACGCACGGACTGGGTGTTTTCGCCCATCAGACGCAGTGCTTCGGCACCGTAATATTGAAAGAACTGACCCGAGCGGTGAACTTCACCAACGCCTTCGGCACGTGTTTTACCTTCCTCTCGCGCCAAAATCTCACCAATTTCACCGCTGCGAGCAATAAGCTCTGCACCAATAAAATCCAGTATCTGCTTGCGCTGCTCTAAACCACTTTGTGACCAGCCATCGAATGCCGCATTGGCCGCAGCAATAGCGGTAAGACAATCTTCGGGAGAGGCTTTGGCATAGTGCCCCACTACATCACTGGTATCTGACGGGTTAATATTCTCGATGACTGCTGCACTGCCTACCCACTGGCCATTGATATAGTTCTGGAACATTTCCTGATTCATGACTACTCCTCTTTGTTTTGATGTTTAAAATCGGCAATGACGACCTAAATGTATCTAATCACGCCCTCTAGCGCCGTATTCTTGGTTCTAATCAGTGATAAATCCAATGACTAATTTATATAGATATATAAGCTAAATTAATTTATGCTACAGATTATATAAAATTACCCTAAAAACAATAAAAGGTATTTATATCAAACATTTAAATGTAACTCTTCGACACCTGCGCACCTTTATCGTGGTCGCCAAAGAAGGTAGCTTTAATCGTGCCGCAGAAAAGCTGTCCCGCACTCAACCCGCTATCACTCTGACGGTTAAACAGCTCGAAGAGTTTATAGGCTTGAAACTGATCGAACGCACAACTCGCAGCGTCAGCACCACCACTGAGGGTGAAAATTTCCTGCCTATTGCCGAGCGTCTGGTGCGAGATTTTGACGCCGCTATCCATGACCTTAGATCCACCTCAGAGCGGCGCAGTGGCCATGTCAGTATGGCCGTTGTCCCCTCAGTAGCAACCAACCTGTTACCAGAAATCATTAAAACATTTGCCGCTGAATTTCCCGGCATTAACCTGCATCTCGATGATGATAGTTCCCGTGGCGTTCAGCATCGCGTGGAGCGCAATGAGGTTGACTTTGGTATTGGCAGCATGTGGAGGCCCAACAAGGTACTGGAGTTCACGCCGCTGTTTGCTGACAGGCTGGAATTAATCTGCCATCGGGATCATGCGCTGGCACAAAATATCGCCGCCATTGGGTGGGCGCAGCTGGATAACGTGACTTTTTTGGATACCGGCATTACCAAAACATTAAGAGCGCGCCATAACGCCGGCGAGTCCAAGTTTAATTTTCCCAATATCACCACATTAGTGGCTATGCTGAGATCTAATCTTGGCGTATCCGTACTCCCCTCCCTGGCAGTGCCAAAATCAATCAACGATCTGGTGTCACGGCCGCTGGTACCCTCTGAATCGCGCAATATCTACCTGATTACGCGCAAAGGATGGACGCTATCGCCAGCCGCTGAGGCAATGATCGAGACCATTACTCGGGAGACACCTCAGCAGGCGAAAAAATACGGCTTAACCATGCTCTAACTAGCTGGCAGTATTAATAAATTCAATACAACTGGCATGTACCTTTTCGCTGACAGTAATCCCCTCAACGGCGCTTTTAGCGCGATTGGCATAGCGACGATTACCCGGCATATGTGCCCCCTCCAGCCCAGCTAGCCGCTGCAAAAATGCCTCAGAATGGTTTAACCAACCCTCAGCATCACCAAATTTATTCGGGTCTATCGCCAGCATAAATTCGCCGCCATTAGGTGGGCCACCATCATTGTTATCATTTTTCTGCGCTTCGTAACTAAAGTCCATGCCAGTAAGACCGGCGACCAACAACTCAATCATCATGGCAATGGTAGAGCCTTTATGACCGCCAAAGGGCAGCAGTGCCCCGCCATCAAGAATCTTTTGCGCATCTGTGGTGGGATTACCGTCTACATCAACCCCAGTCCCAGCGGGCACGGCGTGACCATCACGAGCGGCAATCATCACTTCACCACGAGCCATAGAGGCTGAGGCCTGATCAAACACCAGCGGCGGCTTGTCGCCACGGGGCCAGCCAAAGCACATGGGGTTGGTGCCAAATAACGGCTCTTTAGCGCCAGCGGGCACCACCGCGGGTTTATAGGTGGTAAAGGCCATGGCCGCCAGACCAGCTTCAGCTATGGGCTCTACCTCAACCCAGAGCGAGGCAAAATGATGCACATTGACCAAGGCCATCGCGGCAATACCATTCTCACGAGCGGCCTCTATCAGTGCTTCGCGCCCTTTTTCGAGCGCCAGTGGCGCATAGCCATGATGGCCATCAACCTTAATCACCGAGGGCGATATACGTGTTACTGTTGGCTCAGCTTTGCCATCAACTTTGCCGCTGCGCAACGAGGCAATATAGCCAGGCATTCTAAACAGACCATGCGACGCACTGCCATCGCGCTCAGCAGAGGCTATGGTGCGACCCAGTGCTGCCGCGTTTTCATGGTTACAGCCATTGGCCATCAGACAACCCTCCACTAGCTGTTGGACTTCTCGTTCGGTCATTTTTATGTCGGACATGCATCACCTCTTATATTTGGGACAATTACTAGATCAAAATTAATGGCATAAATTATACAGTTTTGTTGCCCAATTGGAGTTCTAAAAACGGCATCTAAATTGCACCATTTACGGGCGCGGCTTATACTCTGGAATGCGGCGGCAAAAAAGCCGGGACTGTTGACTATAATCAACGCTAACGAGAATCCAATAAATTCTATGAAGCTAGCTCAACCTTTTGTGCGACTACCCTATCAATTCGATGCTCTTCAATTAGCGCGTGAAATTGCTGAGCTGTCCAACGATGCGTGGATGGAACATCCCTCAAAATTGGTTGGTAACCTTGCAATACCATTGATCTCTCTAAACGGTCAGCGCAATAATGATTTTAATGGGCCTATGGCCTCCACGCCAGAATTGTTGAGCTGTGAATATATGCAACAAGTGATGGCCAGCTTTGGTGAGGTTCTGGCCAGGTCTAGGCTAATGCGGCTCAATGCAGGCGCGCAGGTTAGTGAACACGTAGATTTTAATTACCACTGGTATAGTAGAGTTCGAATCCATATTCCTATTATCACCAACCCGCAGGTCATGTTTCATTGTGGGGACCAAGCGATTCATATGCGCGCTGGCGAATGCTGGATATTTGACTCTTGGCGTCGCCATAAAGTCATCAATAATAGTGACCAAGATCGTGTTCATCTAGTAATAGATACCTCAGGCTCTTCACGCTTTTGGGAGACTGTGCGCCAGATGGAATCCTTTGGGATAAACGGAGATACCCCGCTGCTCCAGACTAAGATTAATGCGCACCCCTACCAACCTAGCCTGCAAAGCAGCATTAAGACGGAGCGTTACAATATAGCGCCCGTTATGGCCCCAGGCGAACTTGAAGCCATTGCCAACGAGCTAATTGGTGATATTGAAAATAATCCTAAAAATGATCCAGAGATCGCTGCGAGATACAAAATAATACTCCTAAACCTGGCCAAAGACTGGCGTCAGATCTGGCATCTCTATGGCTACGAAGAAGCAGGCTGGGCGGAATATAGAGCGCTATTGAGGTACACTGCAAACCAGCTCGACAGAAACCCCTTAGCGCTACACCATGGCAGCAACCAAGTTGGCCTAAACCCGATTATAATGCAACGTTT
>Ga0114995_10000611_pt1 | contig 25033 bp, 28 predicted proteins | sample ArcticOcean_MG_C_11_FD_87038 | JGI IMG/M metagenome (GOLD analysis project Ga0114995, IMG submission 87038) | Marine microbial communities from western Arctic Ocean - ArcticOcean_MG_CB2_154 | ecosystem: Environmental > Aquatic > Marine > Oceanic | place: Arctic Ocean: Canada Basin | collected... | reverse complement strand
TTAGCATCAAACTTTAGAGGATTTGGAGTTACCTTGGGAGCTCGTTTTTTGGTAACTACTTTTTTCATTGCTGCTATTTTTGCAATTTTATTCATTTCGAAAATGTCAGCAGACACCTTTTGTTGCATCTCAAGCAGTTTATTTACCTTAGCTTCCAATGCCTGTACTTGTTTGAAAGTTACAATGCTGTTCCCGTCACTACCAGGTTCATCCTCAACAGCATCAGCTTGCACAAAAAATTTCTCCATGTTGGAAAGCTGGCTGACAATTGTATTTTGGGTCACTTCCGTTTTTTCCTGAATGCTTTCCAGCGTTGTGGTAGCAAATTGCTGGATCAAGCTATTAACGTCCTGGACCGTTAGCTTGACGGCTTTCGAATATTTTGCCTCAGCTCCAGAAATATCATCAACTGCCTGCTTCGATATTGCTTTTAATTCCACCAATGCGGACTGAATTAGCTTCTGGTTTTCATTGTTTTGTTTAACAGTTTTAATAGAATCGTCTAATTTTGCGACATTTTCTGTAAAAATAGCCAAAGCTTCGATGGAAACATTTGAATTGGTTTTTAATGTTCCCAGAGCTTTATAATACATTAAAGAGGCTGCCCCAAGAGACACCAAACCAGCGAGGATAGCACTCACAAAAATAATCAGGACAGAATTGTATATCTTATTTGCCTGAATATTCACAACTTCAAACTGCTCTTTAAGGTTGTGAAATACTTCTGTCACCTCCGCCGCAGTATCAGCAGCATCTAGTGCCACTTGAATACTGTCCTGAATGTTATCATTTTCTGTTACTTTAGCTACCATCTATCAGAACCTTTTAGACGTTAATGTTTTAACTTTCACCGTATGGTAAGCACAATCTGTGCCAGTTGTTCCAAAAACCGATTGGCTAGGCAAAGATTTTGATTTGAAGTTAAATTTCTTACATCCCCACGGCCGAAGCTTATCATGTGTCACATAGAAATATAAACAATTATGACATGTTATTTTGGCCATATAATTCTAACAACCTTTAGAACTAAACTTTGAATAGCGAACCTCATAGACGCCAAAAACGATAGAAATGCGCCTAAGTACACCAAAACAGCTTTGATATGATGATCACTATCTAATAAATTGTTAGCCTCGAAAACAAGCCAAAGTGCTGCGCCAAAAAATGCTACTGAAGAAATCAACTCACCCGTTGATCTTTGATGTCTCTTCATATCACTAACCCCCATATTATAACTTTGAACCAAATTCATCATATAGAAGATCGCTTGGAATGTCTGGATCTTCAAAGGTTGGCTTAGCACCACGTTCTAATTGAAGCACATAAGCCAAAATGGAAGCAACCGCAGAGAACAAATCTTCTGAAACATCAGCGCCAATATCTCCAGTAAAGTATAGCGCCCTTGCTAGTAGCGGACTGCGCACTCGGCTAATACTTGCCTTGTCTCCTTCTTCGATGATCCGCAATGCTAGCGGCCCCTTACCCATTGCAATTATATAGGGTGTATCACGCACACCTGGCTCATATTTGAGTGCTACCGCAAAGTGCGTTGGGTTGGTGATTATCACTGAAGCGTCACTAATGTTTTCAACGGCCTGTGCTCGCTGGGACGCTTTTTGACTTGCCTCCATCTGCAGGCGCCTAATTCTAGATTTAACTTCAGGTGAGCCCTCACTATCTTTTGACTCATCTTTCATGTCTTGCCTGTTCATGCGCAGTTTTTGTAGCCACTGATGGCGGCTCCACAGGTAATCGGCCGCTCCAATTATAGCAAATATGGCGACTAAGGCTGCAACTAAAGACAAAAGAGACTGATAAAATATTTGGAATCCGTCGCTCAAAGATGAGCTACTCAAATAAAGTACCTTGGGCATAAATGTCCAAATAACTAACCCACTCACTGAAATCAAAAATACAACTTTAAATACTGATTTAACTAGCTCAACCAGACCTTTAATAGAGAAAATTCTCTTTAATCCGCTTAACGGATTTATGCGGCTTGGCTTGAAGGCCATTGCCTTGCTAGAAAAGTTAATAGACCCTCCAACAATAAGTTGAGTGAACAGTACTGCCGCTAGAATTGGGAAGGCAAAAACTGCCGCGCCACCTAAAATCAGATTAAAAGCTAGTTCTGAACTAAAAACCCTCAGAACTTCTAAACCTTCAGGGTGATCCCACCTAAAAAGCGAAGTCCAGCCAACCAAAATAGTTTTTGAAAGCATCCCAAGACATAAAAGAACAATTAGCCCCATCAGAGTTGAGCCAAGGACAAACATCTCTTTGGATGACAGGATGTCTCCGTCCTCCTTAGCTTTATCCAAACGTTTTTCAGTGGGATCTAACGTTTTTTCTTGACTATTATTCTCTTCAGCCATCGTTCTTCTCCACAAGGAACGACATTAGCAGATCTATTATTTCGAGTAATAAATCCTTAAAAGCAAACGCAAGGGCATCCACAGAAAAATATAAAATTAAAAATGCGCCAATAAGTGTCATTGGAAAACCAAAAGAGAACAAATTCAATTGTGGCGCTGATTTTGTGATAAAGCCAACTGCAATGTTAACAAATATCAAAATAACCACAATCGGTAGCATAATCATTGCTGCAGATTTGAATAAGATTTCACTCGCGGACAGCCCGGCGCTTACAAGGTCACTATATGTAGTGAATTCACCTAATGGGTAGTATTCAAAACTTTTATGAATAAAGCCCAGGACCATTAAATGTCCGTTAATAGTAAAAAACGTAACTATTAAAAACATCATAAAAATCTGGCTTATTACAGGCGACTGACCGCCACCGGTAGGGTCAACTGTAGCAGCAAATGCTAAACCTGATGTGGCCGCAATTTTCTCCCCAGCCAAACTAACAGCTGCAAAACCGATATTCAAAACTAAGCCTACAGTAAGCCCAATAAACAACTCTTGCATAATTATTAAAATTAACTTGGGACCAAGCAATATACTTCGATCAGGAAATTCTAGAGCCCCTAGTATCCAAAACCCTAAACAAAACGAAAATACAATTCGAATTTGCAGGGGCACCATTCTACCACCAAAGAATGGTGCGGAAACTAAAAATGCGCCTACCCTTAATGAGGCTATCAACAATAAAATCAGAAAAGTGAACAGCTCCTGCAATTCAAGTCCCGGTAGCGCACCCAGTTCGTTAACTATAGGTAACAAACTAGAGACCCTTCCTGGATATTTCGTCAAATATGTAGGCAAAATAGTCTGTCATTTGGGTAATGGTAAAAGTGGCCATTAGAGACATGGTCAGTAACACAATAAATAATTTAGGGACAAAGCTCAGTGTCATCTCATTAATAGACGTCGCCGCTTGGATTAGCCCGATAAACAAACCAACAGATAAAGCAACTAAGAGAACCGGGCCAGCAACCATAATAATTTGCCAGAAGGCCATACTAAGATATTGCACATTTTGATCAAAAATCATTTTCCTATCCCACTACAAATGTCGAAGCAAGTGAACCAATCATCATGGCCCAGCCATCAACCAACACGAACAGTAACAGCTTGAAAGGAAGAGAAATTAGCATGGGTGAGAGCATCATCATGCCCAAAGACATCAAAATAGATGCAATAACAAAATCAATCACCAAAAACGGCAGGAAGATTAAAAATCCAATTTCAAAGGCAGTTTTTAATTCAGAAGTTATAAATGACGGTAAAACAATTGACAGCGGAATAGCTTTAGTGTTTTCAAAAGGCCCAACTCCAGCCATTTCGGCAAACATATTCATGGTATCGGTGCGCGTATTCGCAACCATAAATTCTTTCATCAAATCTGTTGCAATAGTTAGTGCCATCTGAGCTGATGTTGTGCCTTCTAAATATGGATTTAATGCAGTGTCGTATATAATTTGAAAAATTGGGCTCATCACATAAAAAGTGATGAAGAGTGCAATAGCGATTAAAACTTGATTAGGCGGCGTTTGCTGGGTTCCTAGCGCCTGCCTTAAAATTGAGAGCACTATGATTACACGTGTAAAGGCAGTCATTCCCAGTACAATTGAGGGAACAACAGTCAACACTGTCATAAGAACAAGTATTTGTAGCGAGAGTGAGTATGTGGCCTCACCATTTTCGCCAATAGTAGAGGATAAAGCTGGCAGCCCTAGAACGCTAGCATCTTGGGAGAACGCCACCGACGCAACCAAATTACCAGCCAGTAAAATAAATAAACTGAGAATGAACTGTTTCATTAACTATCAAGCCCCACTTGCATATCGTTTGACGCTGGGAGCTGGATCTTCTTTGGCAACTCTATAACAGTTGAGCTTCCGTTTTTTCCAGACACCACCAAAAACGAAATATCTGCACATTCAACCACTGTAGCCGAAGCAAATTTGGAGAGAGGTAATGTACTGGCAATTTTAAGCGGCCAAGAAACTGATTTTCCTAAGACTACCCCGAAAAGTTTTCGACGTTTTAGGACCACTTGTGCAACCACAAGTATTCCTAAAAATACTAATACTAAAATTATCTTGCTAACGTCAAAATCAACCATAAAATCACTCCCCAAACAACATGGAGCAATAGTAATGCCAAACTAATTATATTGATTTAATACAATAGCTTAAGATTTATTTATAAGAGAGTCAAGTATTTGAACACGGTTGGAAATACTAAATACTTTCCATCCGCTTTTCTGGATCTACAATTTCTCCAAACCGAATTCCAAAGCGCTCACCTATCATCACAACTTCACCCTTAGCTATTTTTGTATTATTAACTAGGATATCAAGAGGGTCACCGGCCAGTCTGTCTAGCTCCACAACAGAACCTTCGTTCAGTCTCAGTAAATCTTTTATCGTTATTTCAGTTCTACCAACCTCGACAGTAAGTTCGACATCAATATTTTCTAATACTTTTAAGTTTTCTATGCCCACATGTTTTGTGTCAGCGCTCTCAGCTGTTTTCTTTTCTTCAGCCATTTTCCTTGTCCTTTTTCAATGAAATTCGTTTAGTCATGGAAACCGCTGCGTTTGCGCCCAATTTTCCGATTTCCGCGTGGTATACTGGCTCACCAGATACCTTGACTACAATATTTTCAGGCATGGAGATCGGAAACGTGTCACCAACAGTGCTCTTCATCAGTCGCCCCAAGCTAGCTTTACTTCTTGTCAATTCAGCAGATAATGGCAATGGAATTGATAAAACAGCCTGCTCTAATTTCTGTTTCCAAGTACGATCATCCTGCACAAACTCATTTTGAACTCTAGACCTTAATTGCGAAGAAATAGGTTTCAAAGTTTGTAGTGGGTATAATACGTCAAAACTTGCCGGCTCTGAATCTGGCATCTGGACCATAAACGAACAGACGATTACAGTATCGGCCCCATCAACAAATGACACAAACTGTATATTTTCTTCTCGTGACAAAGGTTCAAATGTAGTAACGAAAAGGTCTTTCCACGCATTTTCCATAGCTCTGTTCATTCCATCAGTTATGATTTGAATGATACGTTGCTCTGTAGCAGTAAACTCACCTTTGGCCTGATGTAAGGCCTTTATTTTGGATCCGCCATAGTAGGAATTTGTCAAAATTGAGACGAACGAGGATTGAACAACTAGTAGGGAATTCCCCCTGAGAGCTTCTAATCTATTTGTGGTAACACTTACAAAGCTATCGCAACCTGCAACGTATTCATCAAACGATTTAACTTCTGGAGGGAACGAAGAAATACGCGGCATTATTCGCAGCATCGGGAGAAAAACAGAGCGCGTGAAGCGGCATATTTTTTCATTTATCATTCTCAAGGCATAATAATCGCCAAGCAACGAAAGGTCTTCTGAACCAAAATCAAAATCTCTTACTGCGTTCGTATCAAAAAGATCAACATCAGCCACTGGTTCCGCAACAGCTTCGAGCCCCCCCAGGAGAGCATCAACTTCGTCATTAGAAAGTTTTCGCGAACCAACCATTTAAATTTGGCCTTTTATTGAAGTACGTAAGAGGTAAAGTGAACACCTTCAACGCCGCCAAAACCCTCAAGGTCTTCCAGCTTTAAGTTGATTGCGTCTCTCATGCTATTGGCTAACCTATCTCTCCCGACTTTGCCATCAATGTCATCGACTGTGTAAGTACCCATAACTCCGAGAACTTCTGAGCGCAGAGCCATCTGATGTTTCTCAACATTTTCAATTACAGTCTCATCATACTGAGTGGAGATGCCAACGCTAATCTGCAAAAATTGCTTAGATTTAAGTAGGTTGGTAGTAAAGTTGTCTGCGAATGTGAAGTATGAAGTTACAAAAGTCTCACTAGTTGGCGTTTCCTTAGTTACCTTTTGTTCCAACAGACCCTCTTCATTCAGTCCGTCCTCACTTGGAAGTTGACCTGCCTGTTGAAGTTTTCTTTCAATCAATGCTTCAACTTGTTCTACGGGTGTTTGAGCGGGCATAAATAAATATGCCCCCAGCCCAAGACCTACACCGACTAAAAGGAGCGGACCTAATCCAAATAGCGCAATTTTCTTGAAATTAATTTTTCGTTTCTTGGTTTCTTCGGCCATAATTTTTTCCTACGCGATCAGGTTCAAACTAGTTGAAGTTCTATAAGAAGTTTGGGATTGAATGTTTCGTGCTGTGTCTTGCTTTAGCACACTGTTTGCTTTGTCAGTAACCCTGTTTCGGTTCTGATTTGAATTCTGTCGTTGTTGTTCCGATCCACTTTGCATACCAACTGCAAAATTTGCAAGTTTCATGCCATTCTGTGCAGTAATTTGGAGTAATGAATCTTCGTTTGCCCTAAGTAAGCTTGCAGCAGCCTGTGTCTCGGTTACCATTCGTATATCTATCGACTGCTTATCCAACAATACGTTTACTTTTATTTTTCCAAAGCTTTCAGGCTCTAGATGTATTTCAAAATTTTGTTGGCCCTTCAAAACCTTATCGACAACCAGCATGCCAAGTCTTGAGGCATATTGGGCACTATAAAGTGAAATCTTGTTATTTACGCTCGCAGCTAACCCTTCCGAAACAGTTGACGGGCTGGAGTTGGATGAGGCTATGTTATCAAATTTGTTAATCCCAAATCCTGTAATATCAGGTTGGCGTCCCGTCAATTGTTCTCCTTGCGGGTTTGGACCTAGGAAAGTTATTGGCTTCATTTTCAAAGTGTCTGCCGCCTCGAAAAATGACTTCGGATTGAACACATTTCCATCCAGCTTTTTTTCTACCGCATCAGCACCAGTTTGATCTGAAAAGAATGGGTTTTTATCACTTTTTATGGAGCTATAAAATTTGTTAGGTGTAACCAAATTTAGAGCGCTAGTAATTGGGCCCACCTGTCCATCAATTTTAGTACTTGCAAGTAGTACTGAATTTTTCTCAACAATAATTTGTTTTTGTAACAAATCTAATGTTAGCAGCTTTTGGCCAACATTATTAACCTTAGCAACATCCTGGTTTGAAAGGTCAGAATTATTTGCTTCCAGAATTTGTTTATGAAAAATTGAATTGGCCTCCAAGAGTGGTACAGGCTGAATGTCTAATTTTTGGCTAAACTTTAATATCGGATGAGTCGAAGCTATGTTTGTTAGTATTTTCTCACCGTTTTTTGATGCATTAGACATCTCTCCTAAAGCTAGAATAAGGGCTTTGGTTTTTGCCTTCAAATCAAGCGGAACTTCAATTTCTTTAGTGATTTCCGCGCTTAACAGTTCTTGCGCCTCAGTCAAAAGCGGTGTAATTGCATTAGCACCGTTTCGGTTTCCACTTTGTAAGCTGACGTCAAATTTCACAAAATCAGGTAACTTATTGAGATCAGTGTCTTTGGGTATAGATAACCCAATTAGTAATTTGGACCTAGCATCAACATCTGGGCCAATTTCTATAGCCCGAGTGACGGATACGAGATTCACGCCTGGCTCCAGACCATCATCGCCTGAAATATCAAACAAAACAGTCGTTCCCAATTGTTCCTCTTCATCCATTAGCTGGAACTTAACTGGAATAAACGGATCATAATCTTTTTGTGTAACGCTACTTACCCCAAGTTCAATTGGGACTGTTAGGGGGATTAAAAACTCAGCTGGTGTTTTTATAAAATCATTTTTAGATGGATTAGACGAGAATGCTTCGTTTAGATTTTTCTTTAAATCACGAATATCAAAGAATATCGACGAGCTACTAGAATCTTTCAATTCTAAACGGGTGGAAATACCATCGGTCAGATCACTTAAAAAATCTAAATCCAGCACTTTTGTAATATTTGGTGCAGGCAACTCGCCTTTTGATCCATCTGCTGCAGTCTTCTTCTCGGAGACACCGAGAGCCACGACGAAGTCTTCAAATGTCGAAAACTTTATACCGGCTTCACTTTCACCGGTTTCAACATTAGGTCCCAGCGTTTCAATTCTAGAGCTAATAAAAGCACTAGTTGTATTCAAATGGACATCACTATCCAAAGCCGCACTAATTCCAAGTTTATTAATTACATCATCGATACTAGGATCGCTGGAAAGGTTGTCTAATAAAACATCCGACTGATTAATAACATTAGCAACGGGCTCGGCTAGTAAGTTCTTGGTGCCCTTAACAACCGGCACAGCAAGTAAATCATCGGCAACTTCAACACCCGGCACAGCAAGTAAATCATCGGCAACGTCATCTTCTGGTGTAGCAAGTAAGTTTTTGGCTTCCTTAACAACTGGTGCAGAAAATAATTCCTCGGGGCCATCAACAACTGGGACAGAAATTAAGTCCTCAACACCATCAACCGTTGGCTCACCAACGAAGCCCGGCCACACCAGACAGGAAATTGGCGTGCCGAGGACATCCATTGTCTCAACTGGATCAGGTGACTGTCCAAGACTACCGTTGACAACAGGTTCAGCCAGTACGCCCTCGGTTGAAATCTTGTTAAATAATTTAGCGTCTACCTCTCCCAAACTGCTGGCTGATTGTTTCTTTGTGGAACTAGTTTCTAAAGTGAGATCAGTATCTTCACCAGTTGCTGAGGTTAGTAAATCAGAAAAATTTGCAAAAAGAGCGTTGCCTTTCCCTTTTTGGATGCCCTTTAGGTTTGGCGATACGTCAGTTTCCCCTAAATTTCCGCCGCTGTTAAAAGTAATACTCATGGCTCAAGCTCCAAACTATTCCACATAGATTAGAGCAAGTTCTGTACCAATCACTCACGCCTCTTCAATATATTGGTATCAAACTGTTTTAATTCCTTAGATCTATTATCTTCAATCTTTAACTCACTAAGTTTTTCTAAGATTTTCTTACTTTTAATGTCATGTTTAGCAACGACTTTTTTTAGTTGAACCTGTTCGTTTGTCAAAAACTCAATCCGATTTTCCACCACTTCTTTTTGATGAATCATTTTTTCACGTAGTTTACTATTAATTTTTAAGCTGTGCCCGCTTTGTGGAAGGCCGACCTCTACTGTCTCCTCAATATTATACGTCAAATCCGTTTCTAATTTACGTATTTTATCAATGTTTTCGTTCATATTATTTAACTCAAATTGAGATTTAAGTTTTTTATTTTTGCTCTGACGATAAATTAAGTCAAATACCTTATGTTTTGCCATTTAGAACCTCTACGCTAACAGTTGAGTCAGCAACTCTTCAGTCCGCGAGAAAGAGAAGGATTCAGACTGATCTTGATGAAGAAAACTGACTATTTTTGGCCATAATTGAACCGCCATATCCAAGTCGGCATCTTGTCCTTGAATATATCCACCCATTAAAAGTAGGTCTTGGTTCTCTTGATAAATTGAAATTAGTTTGCGCAACTTGCGCGCGTTGGATGAGTGTTCTTTTGAGCATAAGTCACTCATTAATCTACTCACGGAATTACTTATATCTACTGCAGGATAAATACCTTGCTGTGCAAGCTTTCGCGAAAGTACAATGTGGCCATCTAAAATTGCTCTAGCGTTATCAACAATAGGATCCGAAACGGTATCATCGCCATCGGCAAGTATAGTATAGATTGAAGTGATCGAGCCGACTGAGTTCACACCAGTGCCAGTCCTTTCAATCAATTCAGGTATCAAAGAAATAACAGATGGAGGGTACCCACGGGCAGTAGGCTGTTCTCCAAGTGACAACCCAATTTCTCGTTGCGCATGTGCAACCCTGGTAAGCGAATCCAAAATCAATAAAACGTTTTTACCTTGACCACGGAAAAACTCTGCGATGCTAGTAGCGCGTTTAGCACCTTGGATCCTTAGGAGTGCGGACCGATCAGCCGGCACTGCCACTATAACAACCTTATGCTTGGAATGGGAGCTAGTTATCTCCTTTGTAAAAGTGGCTAACTCACGTCCTCTTTCACCAATGAGGCCAACTACGATCACATCTGCCTCAGCACTTCGGGTAATCATATTTAACAAAACTGATTTACCGACACCAGAGCCAGCGATAATGCCCATTCTCTGGCCACGGCCAATTGAAGTCAGAGCATTAATACTTTTAATTCCTACATCAAAAATTTGCTTTATATCACCTCGCTCAAACGGATTAACGCTTGTGCCGTTAATAGGTATTAAATGCGTAGTTTCGATCGGGCCGCCACCATCCAAAGGTGCGCCTAATCCATCTATTACGCGCCCTAAAAGCTTCGGGCCCACATTAACGTCCTTCACTCTACTGGAAGAAAATATTTTATCCCCATTAAATATTTCAGATGACTTATCATATTGAAATATTATATTTTTATCGCCCTTAAAGCCAATGACCTCACCTTTTGATAAGGTCCCATATCGAGACTTTATAGTACATTCCGAACCAATCGACGCTGGGAAAGTGCTGCTCTCAATAACTTGGCCATCATACCCAGTCACCGTACCACTGAATTTTACGTCTGAACGTGAAAGAGTTTGCTCCCGTAGTCCAATAAAAATCTTTTGAAAGTTTGATACACCGTCAGTTGATAGAATGCTCTTTTCAAGTGTAGACATTATAAATTATTCTCCATCAGAAAGTTCGAAAAGTGAAACGCCAGCAGAAGATTTTCGACCAATTACTTCAAACTCACCACGTCGCAAAACCTGGTTTTCTAAAAATATGTATTTTAATTCAGAAAAATTCTTGGAAGTTTTCAATTTAGCGTAATCGGCAGCATTTAGATGGACGGTTACTTCGTCGTTGTTCCCAATGATTTGTTTTGCCACTGATGAAATTTTCTTAGCAAACGCTTCTGGAACTTCATCAATTTTTGTACCGGCAAGGTCAGATGAAATTTCAAGAACAACGTCAGAAATTTGGTTTTCCATTTGAGCCGCAATAAAATTAGAAGCTCCAAACATTGCCTCTATGACTGTTGCAAATTCTTTTTTTTCGTCATCTAACCTTTTTTCAAATGTTATTTGTACCTTTTTAAGTTCGGATAGAAACTCAGCACTTTCTACTATATCAGTGGCCTTGTCCAAACCGCCTCCGGCATCTTTGGTTCCCTTTTCCTGAGTGGCTTCTTCACTATCAATATTCTGATCAGTAACCTTTATTTCATGTTCACTTTGTATTTTTATGTCATCTACTTTTGCACTATCTGCATCTTGAGATCCCCAGCTTAGCCCAAAATTAGATTCATCAGAGCCTTCAATTTTATCAGACGAATTTACAGCCTGAGGCGTTGCCTTATCTTCAACTGCTGAGCCGTTATCCTGCTCGGACAAATCACTTTGTTGTGTTTCTATATCTGTCAGCTCTGTATATTCACCGGAATTAGAAATTTCCGATTGTCCAGCTACTGTGCTAGGTTCAGCGTCTAGCAGATTGGATCTAACCAAATCAAAGAGACTATTAGACTTTTCAAACTCCCTTGAATTACCTTCTGGTGCAGCGTCTGGGTGGAACTCAGTCAAACTAGCCGCCTTCAACAAACCCTTTAAGTCGGAGTTCGTTAATGCATTTTGCTGCTCGGCATCATCAGTGGAAACAACGTTCATTAAACCATTTCCTCACCGCCACGGCCAGCAAGTACAATAGTCCCATCATCCGACAGCTTTCTGGCAACATTAACTATCTGTTTCTGTGCCTCTTGTACTTCAGTCAAACGAACTGGGCCAAGAGCATCCATTTCATCACGAATGTTAGCCGCAGCTCGTGTCGACATACATCCCAGTAACTTATCTTGGAGTGACGGCTCAGCACCTTTCATTGCAATTATAAGAACGTCTTGATCAACTGATCGTAACAGCGTCTGTAGTGATCTGTCATCAGATATCGCAAGGTTCTCAAATACAAACATATTATCCTGGATTTCAGCCATCAAATCTTTGTCTTCTTTCCTGATAGATGTGAGAATACGTGTCTCCATGTCTGTCTTAGTGAAGTTCATGATTGAAGCTGCTGCTTTTACACCACCAATTTTTGAAGCTCTTAGTGAAGTATTTGCTGCGAATTTTGCTTTCATTACTCGCTCAAGCTCTTTTACAGCTCCAGGCTCTACTGTTTCTATGGTAGCTATACGGCGAACAATGTCTGCTTGAATCTCGTTAGGCAGTAAAGTTAATACATCCGCACCCAGTGAGAAATCTAAGTATGAAATGATCAAAGCCTTAATCTGGGGATGCTCGTCAATAATAAGTTCAGATATTGCACGGGCATCCATCCAATCTAAAATATCAATAGCAGACTCAGAGCTGGCTGGGGTGATCCTGCCTAATACAGATTGGGCCTTATCTTCACCCAGCGCACGAACCATAACATTTTCGATGTATCGTCCAGCACCCAAACCCAAACCAGTTTGCTTTTTAATAGTTTCTAAAAATTCGTCTAGAACCATATTTACAGTGGCTTGATCAACTCCAGTAACCGAGTACATAGCAGTACCAAGGTGCTGAACTTCACGAGGCAACAGGTTGGTCAAAACTTGTGCAGCCTCTTCTTCACCAAGCAACATCATAAGAATAGCGGACTTCTCTGTGCCTGTAAGTTCTGCCAATTTCTCAGCATCAATTTGTTCTTCAGCCATTTTTTTATTCCTACGAGAGTGAATCGAGATCCTGGCGCATCATCTGCTTGAAAACATTGGCAACTCGGCCAGCTTCATCGCCAACGATCATACGAACCAGGGCTACTTTGTCATCATAAGTATTTGCAGTATCCAACAAATCTGCTGAAATTCCGCTCTTCTTTTTCGGTTTTAGCTTAGCCTTAATGCCTTCAAGCGTTTCACCTTCTTCGACTTCAACCGCCTTTATGCTTTCAATACGCTGGGTAGCCATATCGGCCATAGTTTCAGCTTCAGCATAAAGTTCCATTACAGAATTAGCACTTGAAGTTGGAACAAGAATTCTAGAAAGCAGTGGCCGCACTACGCCGAGTGATACAAAGCCTAGCAGCAAGACAAGTAGGCTCTTTTCAGTTATTGATTTGAACCAAGCACTTTCATACCAATTAATTGATTCCCATGTGATCTCTTCGTTAAATGTTTGCGACGTTATTGTGAGGCTATCACCACGCTCAACTTTCAATCCAATGGCGCTACTAATTAATTGCTCCATTTCTTTTTTAATTTTCTCTGAAATTGGTTCAAAGGTTATTTCTCCAGTTTCAGGGTCAACTATTTTGCGATCCCTAACTAAAATAGCGGCGTCAATTCTAGCTATGATGTTAGATGGAGTAGTTACAGTTTCAAACTTACGGCTAACTTCATAGTTTTTGAGATCAGTAGAGGATTTGGTTTCGAATTCATCTTTTCCAGCCCCAGCCCCACCCATTTTAACTTCAGAATCTTTCATAGCAATCTGCGCTTCTGCTGGTGGTTGATTTGAAATAGCACCTGGGATGCCAACCGCATCTTTTTTAGAAGTGACGTTTAAAGAGCTTTGCTCACTCAAAATTGCCCTATCTTCAGGATCAACCATTTCCTGTGACGTCTCTCTACGAGTAAAATCAATTTCGATATTCACTTGAGCCGTAACGTTGGCTGCACCTACAATTGGGGCCACCAGGCTTTGAATTCTGGAACGGTAGATACTTTCCAGCTTCATCCTGTAAGCTAGCTGGCTGTCAGCCATCACTTCATTGGGATTATCTGGTGCATAAGATAAAAGATGCCCCATCTGGTCGATAATCGAAACTCCATCCTGAGACATGCCTGGCACAGATGCCGCAACGAGGTTCGTTATGGCTCTGACCTGCGTTTGATCAAGTTGGCGTCCCGCTTTCAAAGTCACAAAAACCGAAGCAGTTGGCGATGTCTGGTTGCGGATAAACACAGATTTTTCGGGTAGAGCCAAATGCACGCGCGCAGCTAGAACGCTACTAATTTCAGAAATTGAGCGGGCAAGCTCATTTTCTTGAAGTTTTTTCAACTTCATAGTCTCCACAGATCGTGAGACGCCTAGTGGCATGCTATCAATTTCCTCAAACCCATTGGATGCATATTCAGGAAGACCTTGGGCTGCTAACGAAATTCTGGCCTGGTGATAATCATTAGTTGGAATAAGAACTTCACCCGTTGCTGGATCTAGCTCCACGCTCATGCCCATGTTCTTGAGTGCTTCATAAATTTTAGATTTTTCGGAATCTGAGACGGAAGCATAAAGAGTGGTCATATCGGGGTGTCGCATACTCACGAATAGCACTACTGCTGCCACTGCAGTTAGCGCTGCCAATATAGTTGGAAATGCCCGCCTAAAGCCTGGCTGTTCTATAACGGCCCTAATGTTAGCCAACGCATTCATTGGCGCACTAAGCATATTTCTAGAATTAGCTTCGGTTGTTTGGACGCTAACCATCTGGTCTGTATTTGCCATAATTTTATCCTATCCGCTCTATACCGGCATATTCATGATGTCTTTATATGCACTTAAGGCCTTATTGCGGATATTAAGCGTTAGCTGAAAACCCACAGAAGAAATTTGTTGATTGACCATTACCTTAGACAAATCGTTTTCCGTACCTAGCTCATAGTCTTTGGCAAGTTTTGCTGCTGAATTTTGAGATTGTGCAACGTCATTTAGCCCATCAGAAATTCGTTGTGAAAACGATGGGCCAGTATCAAATGATTTTGCCTGCAATGAGTCAGGGGAAAGCTGTGCTTTCTGTTTAGCAACAGCCAAATTTGTGTTAATTGCAGTTATATTTGTACTTTGAATTTTCATGGCTTAATCACCCAACCTGCGCATAAAGTTTAGACTTGAGCGCATCCATTGTATTTCTGGGGCCCAAAGTAAGTTCGTTATCAAACACTATATTAGTTTCATCGATGGTATCTGAATAACTAAGAATTTCTGCTCGCTGGATCACGTTATCCAACTCTCTTACGTTACCGGGCCAATCATGTTGCATAAGGCGCTCCAAAGCTTTCGGTGTGAGCGTCTTAGGAACATTCATTTCATTGGAAGTTCTAGTTAATAAGTGTGCAGATATTGCGGGTATGTCTAACGGGCGGACTTTAAGCGAACGCGTTGAGATTGGGAAAACATTTAAGCGATAAAATAAGTCTTCCCTAAAATTATTTAGGTGAATTTCTTCCATCATGTCGCGGTTTGTTGTGGCAAGCACTCGCACATCGATAGAAACCTCCTTGGCGCTACCAACGGGGGTAACAACTTTTTCTTGCAAAACCCTCAATAATTTAGATTGCAAGGCCATTGGCATTTCAGAAATCTCATCAAGCAGAATAGTTCCAGAATGTGCCGCTCTAAAAAGACCAGAGTTAGCCTGCATCGCGCCTGTAAAAGCGCCTTTTTCGTGTCCAAATAGCATCGACTCAAGCATACTTTCGGGGATGGCCGCACAGTTTATTGCAATAAACGGCGCGTCTTTTCTGAATGACTTCGCATGCAATAACCGGGCTACAACCTCTTTTCCCGTACCAGTTGGTCCATTAATCAGCACACTTGCGTTAGAACCCGCCAGGCGACACAGGAGGTCAACTAAATCTGCCGTTTCAACATCCCCACACGGTAAATTTACATATTTTCCAATAATTTGTTCTATGAATAGGCTTAGAAAAAAATCAACCTTATAGGTTTTTTCGGAGAGCAAGACAGGGACGTATACAAATTTTATAGCACCGTTGCGCTTATCAATAATTTCAAACTTTCTGGAGCCAGTAACAAATACAACAGCCTTAGTAATTTTGTGTTCCCGAAGAAAGACCTCAAAATTACCAGAATTTACGTCACATAGATTTGTTGTAGAAGAAAGAATTAAACACTTTTCCTGTTTAGCCGACTGATTGGGTAAGTCATCACCCAGCTTAGTCCATTCAATTCCCCTTTTAGAAAAGGCAAGACTGACAGCATTCGAAAACGCGTCATCACTTTGATCCAAGATAAAATTTGACATTTCGATCCTCCACAGCAGATTAGCAGATATCGTGCCAAAAAATTTATTTATATATAAATCAATAACTTGATTGAACTTAATGATGGGGCTAAGTTAAGAATTATAACAATTCAATTTTTTGACAATTTACTAACAAAAATATTTTTATGTCGTTAAGTATTATGACAGAGGAGACCAAAATGAATGCTGCGCTAGCTATAGATGCCTATTCAAAAAATAAGAGAGAAACTATTTCTCAAGAACATTTAGGTTATGAGGTAATAAGTGCAGCCCTAAATCAACTCAAAACAAACTTGCATATTTTATTCAGCTCCGACGAGAGAAAAAATCGCATCAAAGCCTTTGATCAATCGCTACTGACCATTTATTTTCTTCAGAAAGGCCTGGACCTATCCAGAAGTGGAGATCTCGAAAAATCTTTGTTTCGGCTATATGAATTTTGTCGGCTAAAAGTTGTTGAAAATGACGTCGATAACTGCAGAGGATCTGCAGAAATAAAAAACTGCCTAAATTTCATCTCTGAGATAAATGACAGTTGGACAGTTATGAAAAATGTCTGATGGGGCTAACGGGCTAAAATATGGATTCACTGGTTAGCTATAGTTAGATCAGGCAACTAAGTTGGTCTGCAGATGAGACTTTGGCTTTGGTGTGGTTGAAATATTAAGGTATTTTGTAATTGCTATGTTGTGCTGATAGGTAGGCGCAATACTTCTTTGGGCCATTTGCTTATTTTCGGCGTGAACCGCTGACGGAGTGAGGTAAGGGCTAAAAATTCTTGACGAATATTCCATCCCACCAGTAGATTTCTCGGCGCCCTGGAGAGGATATACGGCGTGGCCTGCAACGGCTACACCACTACTCTTAGGGAATGCTGACAAGGCAGTCTGAACCGACGGTCGGGCAATGAAAGCGCTTTGAGTTTTCAAATCTACAGGCTGCATAAGTTTACTCATGCATATTTTTAGGTAGACTTCAATGCGCCGCAACAATATGAGAAAATTATGAAAAAACCATGCGCATTTTGCGAGAGGACCCGCCTAGGGTTTGTTTGGGTCATTGTTTTTGGTATTATAGCTAATGCAGCCTACAATTTGTTTTATTTTAGGGAAACACTGACAGTGTTTCAAATTATAAAAATTCCCCTATTATTCTGTATTATAGCTTTTTTTATAAAAACCTATAATACTTGGCGCAAATAACCGCTCATCAATTAACTAAGCCGCTGAAACCAATTTTGGTCTGTCCATGTTAAAACTGTTTGACTTTGTGTCACCAAGATCAACAATAAAATCAGTGGCATGCGTCGGCTCGTCTGCTTTATTAAAGTATTCGCAGGAAATTACGAACTTCAGTCCTGCATTTGACGCTTCTGTTTGTTGTATTAATTGCATTAAAATTCCTCCTGTTTAAGAGATGCACGTTTCATGCCATTCATTAAATGATATTGTGGTTAGTAATATAAACATAATGAATGTCAGGACGATAATCTTTCTCAGTCAAAAATTCGTTAAGCCTAATCATAATTTTATCTGTCAATAATTTGCGCCCTTCGGCGGACGTAAGTTGTTCACTTGTGGTATCAACTACGATTTTAGTAATCTCCGATATTAAATCGGCTTCAATCTCGTATAGTGATTTAATAAAGAAATCGGCCAATACATTTGCCTGCTTCGTCGCGATTGCGACCTCTAAGCTAAACAGGTCTTTTGTATCTAAAAGCCGCCCTTGAAAAACAGTTTCAAGCTTCAAATAATTATATTTATCTGGCAGCAAACCCATGCCATCATCGTCTAAGCCGCTAACCGTGACCTCATCTAAAAATTCAGTCAGTGCGCCTAAACTGACCGCTAGTGAGGCTTGCACTTCACTAATCTCAGCTTGGCCCTGCTCTTTTGTGAACTTCCCAGATCTGACTTTTTCTTTAATAGCGTTCATGTAGTCTTGGCCATCAATGATGTCATCGGCTTGCAGTTGAGTGAGGGTTCCATCAGCCACAGCTGAAGCCAGTTCAGCTATCTGCTCAACTGGTTCCTTAAAATACACCCCTGAGTAGTCAACTCGAACAAAAGAGTGCCCAAGGCCAAACAATACTAAAACCAATCCCGCTGGAACGAATAACTGTAAATAGAACATGGCTCCCCCTCACCAAATAGGAGCAAGAATTATGCCAATAACATTGGAGCGCGTTTTATATAAATTTTAGGGTAACTTTTCTGACAATTCTACGGTTATTCCAAGTCGGGCTTCACCATCTAGCAGAAATTGAGACGATGATAATTCAGTGAGGCCATCAATATCTTTAATTGTAAACGCAACTAAAGCCTTTGTATCGGACACCTTTGTAATAACTTCATCGGCTACGAATTCGTGACGACGGGGTTCATAACTTTTGAAGAAATCAAACCACTCATCAAAATTACCATCTGAAATATCTACAGCTGCAACGACATCCATCTTGATACCCCTCTTTTACAGTACTTTAGCAGTTATTCTGAAGCATGCAATATTTGATAAGTAGCTACCTTGAAATACAGGTAAGTAAAAAAGTTTAATATAACTGGTACGTATCTTGCTCGTTGGCATTGGAAAATCGTCTCTAGAAAGATTGGCGCTATGCTACCAAAAGTAACCAATACTTTATTATTTTACTGCAAATTTGTTACTGCAGCTTTATTGCTTGCGGTATATCCAAATTTTGCTTGGGCCAAGGCCCCGTGTATTACTGAAAGCAGTAAAGGCAATTCGTGCGTGTCCAAACAGAGCGAGGAACTCGAAGATCAAAACATATCTCAAGATAGTAACGCTTTTGCGATAGACCATCTGTATTATTCAGGAGGTATTTTACACAATAAACAACGGGTCAAAGACACCGCGCGTACGCGAAGACTAGAAAAACCAGCGGACTTGGCTGAGATGCTTGTGACGAAAGAAAATGTTGCCACAAATTTAAATGAGGGAACCAGCTCAGCAAATATTTACAGTGGGATCCGCGAAATATTTCAAACCATCGATGAAGTGGGCAGAAAATCAATTCAAAAATGTCTTAAATTTGGAACTTATGACGCAAAAGTTGATGGTATTTGGGGCGAACAGACCCGCAACGCAATTAGTAATTTCAAGAATACCGCCAGCCAGCCGAGAGAAAAGGACAACCCGAGCTTATTTTCGAAAATCAAAAATACATTTTCAAGAAAAGCAGTCTGCCACACCCTGCTCGTTAATACTTTTGGGTAATTTCAATTTTAAGTAATAAATACATTCTCTGTATAGTTTTTGCTTTCAAACCATACAAAATATCGGTTATCGTAATGCATCTTTGGAGATCAACATGTCTGAGCCAGACCAAGCAGACGAAAATAGAATTAGCACTGATATCCTTAAAGTTAAGGAGGTTGAAAATTCATATATCAACAGCGCAAAAGAGCGGATGTTTGATGTAATAAACCTATTAGTCACTAATGCAGAGGGCACTGTATCACTTAGTGATTTTTCCCAAATATTTAAAACTGTAACGGTCTGGATAAAGTTCAGGCCCCGCAAACTTGGAACCTACGTAGAGGTTATGAAGGAACGGTCTACTGCTAGCACAATAAGTGTTCGTTATAGCAGCGATGAATACATACCTCATGTAAAGGAAGTTTTAAGAGACCATAACATTCGTGTTAAATCAATTGCTCAAAACGTAATGGTTTGCCAAATCCCCAAGCCAAGCGATCAAGACATCGACATAGCTGTTCAGAAAATTAGGGTGCTGGCTAGCACAGCACGATCATCCCTATCTCAAGTTAAAGCAGATACTATTCAACGACTTCAAGCCGCATTAAAAAACGAATACTTAGAGGTTAAAGATGTGAAATTTGCAATGACGAGTATAGAAAAAGTTGAACAGCAAATGGCTGCAATGTTAACTTACTTCAGATTGGAATGTGAGAAAAAACTTAGCGGTCGTAAGTTTGAATTCGATACTCCTGAAGCAAAAAGCCTGTGGGCTACTGTTGATAAAAAAATAAAGAAAAATGGTTATGTTGAAATATAAGATATAAGAATATGTCAATATTTTGGAATTCTAGTATAGTTTGCGCATTTTTAGTATGCTGTTTGGCTTCGCCTGCTAAAACCAGCACTACTATTAAAAGCCACGAAGATATTATCTTTAGTTGTATTGAAGACCCACCATCTAAATATTTTTGTACAAATGTATCCGTAATAAATCCTAGTATAACTTTGCACCTGCCAAAGCTGGAGCGGAAAAAAATATATGGCTATGTTGATGCATTTAGGGTGATGCCGACAATTACTAATTTTACAAAAAAAATAATAATGTCTGCGAAGGTAAGATTAAGCTTTCTGGGCAGAAAGCAAGCCCCCAAAGATTTTATTATCAATCAAAGAGTAGTTAGAGGTGCACAATCCGACACTAATTATTCGTATTTGATTAGAAGTGATGTGCCTTCACAATTATCCTTCTACACTGAGTTGGATGACATCTTAAAAAAAATCTCGTATGATGAAATAGTTCTGGAGTTGGTCGAAGTACAGTATAAAAATTAAATTTTCTGGCATTAGTTGCCCAAAGATTGATGATTTGTGACCCATTTGATGGAAAATATCACATGACGTTTAAGACGCTCAATTTATGGCTGGCATCAATATTAGTAGGACTGATTTTGGGTGTGTTTGGGGCTACAGCCGCACACTACTTTAGAGTTGGCATATTGTTTATTGAGAAAAGTTCACAAAATTATTTTCACGATAGTATCAGCTTTATTTTCTTTTTTTGTAGCTTAAGCATTGCAGCAATACTAATCAGTTTGATTAAAAAAATTGTCAAAGTAAAAGAATGGCAGGGCACTGCAGATACAATCTTCGCTGCTCACCGAATAGATAACGAATTGGACGTGAAAGCTGGTCTGACCAGCACATTAGTTGCATTCATCTCAGCCGGCGGTGGGGCATCAGTGGGTCAATACGGGCCATTAGTTCACTTTGGTGCGACCCTGGGTGCTCTAATTAAGGGGAAGTTTAAGTTACCTATTACAACTGATGTTTTTCTTGGGGGTGGCGTTGCAGCTGCAATCTCAGCAGGTTTTAACGCGCCATTAGCCGGCATAATTTTTGCGCATGAAGCAATATTACGACATTTCTCTTTGAATGCGATGGCACCAATAGCTCTTGCGTCTGGAACCGCGTTTGCTGTTCATAATTTCCTTTGGGATGCATCTACCCCCTTCATGCAACCCTATTCGAACACGCCGCTCAGCCCCATGATGTTTAGTTCTATAGTTATTGGACCATTTTTTGGACTTATCGCTGTGCTTTTTATGTCTACCATATTGATGTTTTCAAAATTGCCAGAGAAAATGGGCTTAACATCGTTTCAATCCTTACTTATAGCCATTGTGGGTCTCAGCCTTATTGGCACATGGTATCCTGAAGTTATGGGGTTGGGAACTATTGCTATAGTAAACCTTACGAGCGCAGACGGACTATTTATAGTGGCGGTAGCGATTTTAATTGCCAAAATTGTAGCAACTGCACTGTCGTTGGGGTTTGGCTTCTTTGGTGGTGTTTTTTCTCCAGCCTTACTCGTGGGCGCAGCTGCAGGCTCAGCCGCTACTGCATTAATAAACATGACCGGAATATATACATTTCATGGGCCTGAACTTGTAATCTGTGGTATGGCAGCAGTCGCTGGATCAGTTATTGGTGCTCCATTTTCTATGATTATAATTGTATTGGAGCTCACTGGATCTTATAGTTTAGCTTTGACATCAACAATTGGCATTGTCACATCAACAATGATCAGTAACCAATATTTTGGTCCCTCACTATTTGATAAACAGCTGCTCAATAGAAACATTGATCTTTCACAAGGGCGTATGGGCCTACGGCTAATGGAGGAAGATATATCATCTATTATTTCCTTGGATGGCCTAAAGTTTAAATCAGCCGAGGAGGTATCTTCGGCCTTATCAACTATGGTAAAATATGGAAATACTGAAGCCTACGTTGTTTTTGATAACGGTAAATATGCGGGTAAATTAATTTTAGGATCGCTTATAGTCGCAAACCCAAAAGACCAGGTCATCAACTTCATAGAACGCGATGCCCTAACCATTAAATCAGACGCTTCCCTTCAACAGGCAATAGAAGCCGCAGCAAATTTTATTGGTGAGTCAATTCCAATAGTTGAAAGGGAGAGTGATATTTTTATTGGAACAGTTAACGAAGGGGATATTTTCAAGCTATATTTGGAATTACAAGGGCAGACACTTGACCTTGAAAAAAGGTAAGCTTTGAATATCAACAATTTCTTTAAGTGCTAAATCCAATGACTAATTCCGTTCAAAATAACTTGTCGTTTGGTATGTTAATTGCTTATTTGGGGAATGAGAGTTCAATCTAAAATAACCCGTCGATTTGTTCTCTCTTTGGGAATTATACCTGTAGCTTTGCAAGCATCGCCCCTTGTTGACCTTGAACATAGCTTAGGCTTATTTTCAAATCCAAATGGAGCTTCAAAAAGTTGGCCCTCCAATAGATTAAACCTATATCATGACCCTGAGCCTGAACTCAAAAATTTTGACCAACTTCAATCAAATAAATTAAGCAAAATAATAATTCAGCAGAGCCTAAATCTGAACTTATTAAATTCTAATACTAATGAAGAAATTTCGTTCCAGTTTACCGACCAACACGAGTTGTCTGTAGGCCAAAGGTCAAATTTGGATAACTTCCTAAGAGACTGGAGAACCGGCGAAACAAAGAGTATTGATACTTTAGTTTTGGAAAATTTTTTTAAAATATGTGGGCTATGCTCAAACAAAAAAAATATTTTACGTATAAATGTTCACTCTGGATACCGGTCAAAGAAAACCAATGAATATTTACGTAAAAATAATCATAAAGTAGCAAGAAATTCCATGCACATTTTAGCCAAAGCAATAGATTTTTCAATTCCTGGAATAGGTGCAAATCACTTAGCTAGAATGTCTAGAGGTAATACTCAGGGTGGTGTGGGGAGATATCAAAACTTTGTGCACCTTGATAGTGGCCCCAAGAGGTCTTGGCAGGGGTAGACCTCGTTGTTACGCTAATGATTTGATAATTTGTAAGCGATGAAACTTGTATCAAGTCTGGTAGTAATACGCGTAAGTATAATGCTGATTTTTAAAACCAATAGCTGTTCAAAGTAAGGTTTTTTTTGGTACGCTGCTCGGCTTACTAGTAATCTTGCGTTAAATTGGAATAGTATTAGCAGTCCAGATATCAGAAGACTTTCAGCGAAGCTGCAACACAAGGCATTGGATGACCAAAGCGTATTTATCGTTCTAGATTGGTCATGTTAATTATTATCTAGCATTGGTTATACGTAAATCAAAATAAGGGTGCTAAACACATAAGCAGGGCACATATTAGCTTTAGGGGCTAAAGCTTTTACGTAATTCTATTATTCACAATCTGAATATCCACTAATCATACACTTTCGAGCCAAAGCTATGGCTTTTGAGATCTCACTAGCTGTCATTTTTTCTGCTAGTATTTCTCTGTTTTCCCTTGCAGTTAAGTCACCATTTGAAGCTGCGAGATTGTACCATTGGTGAGCTAAAATATTGCTTTGAACCACGCCCGCGCCAACCTCGTACATATTACCTAGATTGGCCTGCGCGGTGACACTACCCTGCTCAGCTCGAACCCTCCATTCTATTAGTGCAGTTGAGTAGTCACCCATCATGTAGGCAGCGAAGCCTTTATCGAAGCCCTGAGCAGCAACAGAAAGTACACATCCAAAGTACAAAGAAATAACGAGTGAGATAACAAATTTCATATACTTGCCCCTTCTGCTCCACACTATCTCCTTATACTATACAAGTTAATTACTCAGCTACCAGACGCACATATTTGCTTGAGTAATTTGATGTAACTTGTATTAAAATGTGGCTTCATTCGTACAGATCTTATCAAGTAATAAACTATAACAATTACTTAATAGCCCCGTCCATTGGATTAACAGGCTTCGAAAGAAGCCTATCTAACATCGATAACGCAAGTTTTGTCAGAAAATTACCACATAAATTAACTAAAAAAACAATTTTTATGTCGTTAATACTATTATGGCAAATGATGAAAATATTAAGTACGCATGGTTAATTATGGTTTTAAATAAAAAATTTGAAAATCAACCTTATGAGTTATCTTGTAACGAACTGAATCTGCTTAAGCTCCATGAGCAATCATGCTCGGCATGCACCACTCTACAATAATACTTATGACAATGGTTGTGGAGTTGTGCGTCTTAAGCTTTACTTTCCAGACAACTTATCTTCTGTTAAATAGGGTTTTCAGGAGAACGATTTGTTTCATTTTGAAAAGGTTGTGACAACCGTGAGCAAGGCGCAGTAATACCAATTTTGACTAATGAAGCGAGCACTTTCACATGATGATTTCCAGATTCATACGGGCAGCTAAAATTATATTTTTAGTCAGTTTTGCTGTTTTAGTTACTCCTGCCTATAGCAAAAATATGCCTTGTAACGTGAAATTGGAGTTCGACAGCAATTCAAAGGGTTCAGTTGCAAATTACGTACTGTCGCTCCAACTAAAAAATACGACAGGGAGAGGCGTATCAGGAGCCTCCGTGATTTACATGGACGAGAACAAGAAAAATCTGGGAAATACACTTTTGTACTGTTCAACTGATGACAACGGTATGACTGAAACTGTTAAGCCAGGAAGCTATGGAC
>Ga0114995_10000600_pt1 | contig 25193 bp, 23 predicted proteins | sample ArcticOcean_MG_C_11_FD_87038 | JGI IMG/M metagenome (GOLD analysis project Ga0114995, IMG submission 87038) | Marine microbial communities from western Arctic Ocean - ArcticOcean_MG_CB2_154 | ecosystem: Environmental > Aquatic > Marine > Oceanic | place: Arctic Ocean: Canada Basin | collected... | reverse complement strand
GATCTAAAAAGTGTACAAAATTAAGGGCATGGGGGCTAGGTGGGGTGAGCTTTACAAACAAATCATCAACTGTTTTAACAAAGCCATTCAATTTTCAACGAGTTTGCACAGATGCTATACCTGTTGCACATACAAACACCCATGCTTGTTAAAGCCGTTTGCAGTGGCACTCCCCTGCCTCACCTTTGAAGCGGGTGTGAGGCTTAATAGTGAACGCCACAACATTACACTATCACTTTAATAAGTAGGTAAGGCAGGATCATCAGGTAATACCAGATAACCCATTTGATGCAACAGCTCTGCAAAGGCCAGGTCGCGTTGCACTCTTTGATTAATTTCTTTCAACTGAGTTTCGATTAGAGTAAGTTTTGCTGACAACTCTACATGTACAGTATTCGTGCCACTAGCCCGCTGAACTTCAATGGCATCCACAACTTCCTGCACTTGATGTTTTGCTGTTTGCAACACCAACATCATGTCTGTTGCAGATTTCCAACGTAACCAAACTTCTTCAAGGCGCTGATCATGCAGTCGCCTTTGTTGATGTAGCTTTTGTCTTTGAGCTTCAACCCGGTGCATCGCAGTAGTCATTTTTGAAGTACTTGAAAAACCTTCAAATAGAGGCACACTTCAGTTTAAAAGAACTGAACTTGTATTAGCAGAGGTATCGCCAAAGGTTCCGCGCTCAATTGAATAATTTAGACTCAAGCGGGGCCTAATAATCACCTTAGCAAAGTCGAGTTCTGCTTGAGCCTTTTCCAAAGCATATACGGCCAATAATAACGATGGCGACTTAGATCTAGAATCAGACAAAGCCAGGTCAAATTCATCTGGTATTAAGGATAATCCCAATGCCTATTATCACAAAGGCCGAGCACATGTTTAGTACAGGTGTATTTAATTCATACTGCGCTACTCTGCACTTCGATTACCGCGTTAATCCAAACGTAGCGGAGCAGATCAACTTTGACATCAAAAACATCGGGGACCTCCCTGCCCTTAGGGTTGTGAACTTTTTTAACGAATCGAATCCTAACCTCTTATTCATTCAAGATGTGACTACGGATGGTGTAATGCCTTAAATCAAAAGCGATTTATTGTTTAAGCTCTTTGATGCCAAAAATGGGGTGCTAATGGGTCAGTCCTGGATGCAATCTAACACCCGAACTCCTATTCTTACCCAAGCATGCAAGAACTTCCCCTCATGTTTTGGTACATTTATACTTGAACATTCACTAGTTTGATTTATTTATGCGTGTAAATAGCAAAAAACGAGTATTATCGGCTAGCTTTGCATTAGCAATCACCCTATTGGGCTTGTTAGGTCTGCGGCTAGCATCGTCGCCACAGCTAGATGCCAATATTACATCAGCCCAATGGCGCTTAACTGATGAGAACGCCAATGGCGACAAAAAGTGGCAAACTGGGGCGTATGCTGGTGTGGGATTTACTGAGCAACAACTTCTGTTTGAAATAGCTCTTGCTGAAAACCTACGAAACCATTATCTAGTAGTAAGCCCCGCTTACATGGACAAAATAGATGTTCATTTTTACGATGCACAGGGACTGCGTTTAGAAAACGTAATTAAAGGCGACAAAACGTTAAACTTGGCACTAGATCATAGTCTTGACATAGGCCATCTGACATTTAGCATACCTACCACCGCTGCCAACGTGCACCTGGCCATATCCTCAACAGAAAGCTTGCAAGCTAATTTGAGCGTGCTACATAAAGATCAGCTAATATTGCGAAACCATTTTGGGCTAATATTAAAAAGCACCATCCTTTTGGTTATAGCCTTAGCAGGATTAGCTAGTTTTTTCGCTTGGTGGTGGAATAAACAGCTTTTATACCTTGCCTTTGGTGTACATCAATCGATGTTATTTATTCTATTACTGCTATTTAGTTATTTTATTCCTAGTGTCTCACCAACTTTTGTACAGGCCAATGGACTACTAATGGGCGCTTTTAACATAGCGAGCACAATCACTGGAACCGCATTCCACTGGCAATTGTTAAAGCAACTTATACGAGGTAAATGGCTGAACACTGCATTTATTCTAACTATATTGGTTAGTATATATAACCTTTCTATGTATTTTTGGGGTAATCAGCAGCAAGCTTTAGTCAACTCCACGTATACCTTGGTAGTTGCTACAATGGCATTTATTATATCAATGCCGTTCACATCACCGATTAATCACAGACAAGGCTTAATGCATCGAAAGATCGTATGGGTTTATGCCTTACTAATGTTCTTTGTAGTGGTTGCTGCTCTATCTAGATTAGGGCTTGGTAATGGCAGCCTATTACCCTTAACTTATTTATTTGCCGTTGTTACAACGCTGTTATTCAGCTACATGATGCTCATCCACATGGCTATAAAAAGACGTCAGAGAAACCATGCTTTAAGAAAAAGCTTCTCACTAGCCGCAACCAATAACCAGTTAAATCGGTATCTTGATGATCAAACGGCACTGTTAACAATGTTGTCCCATGAAATAAAAACTCCCCTTACCACAATAAGAGTATTGGCTTTTCGCTCTCCATTGCAGGATCAAATTACCTATCAAATAAGCAGCATAGAAAAAGTATTAGACATGACTGCTATGATGGACAGAGTCATGAGCAAGTTTGACGGAGTGGCGACCTTTGACGTAGCCGAACTAGTGCGCGAAGAGTGGCAGTTATTAAATCAAATTAGTGACCAAAACACGACCATACACTTCAACGTGGAAGGCAACAGCAATGTCACTGGCAGTCGACTCGCTCTTGGACTGGTTATAAAAAACTTGATGGAAATGCAAGAAAATACGGCGCTACTAATGAGGTCAATATGCGATTTCAGCGTGGTGAAGAAGATGCAACCTTAACTATAGGAAATAAATGTACGGGATTAACAGAATTAGATATCCCCTTACTGACCAAAAAATACTACCGCCCAGCAAACGTCTCCAGTTTACGTGGTACAGGTTTAGGCTTGTGGATTAGCCAATTCTTGTGTCACACTTATAACAATAGCTTTGAAATCTCTTTAAACGGGGACGTATTTGTGGCAAAGGTTGGACTGAAGTTATGACAGTTAAACTCATTTACATTTGTGAAGACGACCCGCACCTTGGACTAGCGACCCAAGCATTATTGAAAGAAGAAGGCTATTATTGCCAGTTATTCGCCGACAGTGAAGCGCTGGATAAACAATGTAGACAGCGACTGCCTGATGTATTATTGCTGGACAATGAGCTACCTGGGGAGAGCGGGTTTAATATTGCAAAGCGTTATGAAATAGCGGAACCAAATATCCGCATTATAATGATGAGCGTGTTACAGAAAGCCCATCACCTTTCTCAAGGTTACTGTGCGGGTGCCATGCTCTATTTGCCCAAACCCTTTGACCCTGAAGCGCTCATAGCCTGCCTTAGCGGCTTATTTAAAGATAGAGCGCCACAATATAGATTGACGTTAATAATGCAGTCTCGGAAGCTTCTTTATCCCGAAGGTGTTGTGGATTTAACGATCAATGAAACCAAGATTTTGTATTGCCTGTCTCTGCGCTATAGGGTAGTTGAGTATTATGAGCTTATGGAAGAGTTAGGGCTAGACTTGGATTCTAACGGAAAAAGTGCCTTAGAAATGATGGTTAGTAGATTACGAAAAAAACTAAAACACGTACCACACAATATGCTAATTATTAGCAACAAACAAAGTTTAGGCTACAGCATTACTGATGTAGTAAATGTAGTGTAAACACAACTTTGATGGTATTTCCAGACTGTGAGTTAGGTTGTGTATTTGCTTATTATTAACCACCTAAGGGAGATAAGTACCCTGAACCAAAAAGCACTACCAGCCTTTACCAAAAAGGCTGCATTGTGGTTAAAACCAGACAGGACGAACAAGTCATCAATAAAGCTATTTATTTAGCATTAGGTGTTAACACCGAACGCTACAAGGAGCTTCTGGATATGTAGTCTGCGGAGAACGAAGGCGCTAAGCTCTGGCTCGGCATACTGACGGAGCTTAAACCCCCTCTAATACCCGATTGTTAGATTGCATCTAATTATGACCCAGTATTTGCACTGAATTTTGACCCGTCTGTTGGCCACATTATGGCCCAGCTTACTTTATTTTTGCCAACCTACCCTGTCGTTGATCTTTTGCGTGTTCAAATCGGTCTTTAATCACAACGTCTGAAGCAAAAAAAGACATCAAATGATGTCTTTTTCAAAAAATGTCTGGTTGGGACGGCAGGATTTGAACCTACGATCCCCTGCTATACCTTCTTTGAATGAACTAACATCACAAAATATATAATATTCATAAAATACAGCACCTTAGATAAACTTTTTCACTAAAATACCTACTTATAGACTAACCAACGATCTAAAAAGTGTACAAAATTAAGGGCATGGGGGCTAGGTGGGGTGCGCTTTACAAACAAATCATCAACTGATTTAACAAAGCCATTCAATTTTCAACGAGTTCACATAGATGCTATACCTGCAATAGGCCGAGAAGGATGGAATGTTCTTGCGATGCTGCAAACAAGCCTTTACCTGCTTTGTGTTCCGTCTTGTGTCGTTGATTATCAGTGATCGACACATCCGCTCCTGCCACGTCATACAACGCCACAATGGGCTGGTTGAAACTATAAGCCACACAGTGCCTATTGAGTTACATTGTAACCAATTGGAGTGTCTATTAAACGGGGTGCGTATCAAGCTAATCAGTACTGGCACGCTTGTTAGAGCTAGTTCTGTGGCCCCTAGAGGCACTTTTGAAACGTGTGTTTCTGTCGGTTATTGTAGGGGCTTGAGCAGCTTACCTACCCTTGGCTTGCTGATGTGCGCTGTGTACACTGTCCGTATAAAGTGAACATCACGACAACAAAGGAATGACGAATGAAGGTACTAAAATGGATTTTTAGGCCTTTCTTTGTGATATTAATTGAACTCATTTATAGGTAAGTATATGAACAAAATAGTAAACCATTTAAAGAATCATAGACCTTTATATTTTGCTATAGGATTTACTTTAGTATTTGTCGTGTACATCTCACTGGTTCTAGTTCCCTTCAGTAGCTGTTATAGGCTAGATGTTGGGTCAAATTCACTAGGCCTTTCTATTTATAATACAGAAATGGTTCAAAGTTTTTTTCAGGCAAGGGAACAGGCTCAGCTTTTTTGCTATAGCCAATTTCTTCAATTGTGGGACGTGATTTTTGCCGTTTTTTCTACTGCGATGTTTGGCTCTTGGATTGTATATTTCTTTAAAAAAAAGCGGCTATTATTGGTAGCTCCTACTCTCCTTGGTATGATCGCCGATTGGTCTGAGAATGTTCTTGAATTATTGATGTTAAAAACCTATTCAAATTCAGGCGCAATATCTGAAACATTGGTTTCATTGGGCTCCGGACTCAACATATTTAAATTGACAATGGCAGGCCTGACTTATTTGATTATCCTTGTTGGAATAATACTTCTAATAAAAAAATTTATAACAAGACCAGATTTTACCCCGACTTTACGGACATAACTAAACAGGAAGATAATGCTCTTAATCAACACGCAACTCTTTGATTAAAAAATCCACTGCTACTTTTACTTTTTGTAGCTGATATTTGGGCCTAACGTAAAGCAAATATATACCTGCACCTTGCTCTGTATTTATCATTACTTGGGCATCACTTAAGTTAATCACCTGTAACTGTTTAGTACTTAGTTCCTCTTTAAGGCCCCATTCTGGAAGCAAAGCAATGCCTTCACCGCCAACTGCGGCTTTAAGTATACCCACGCCATGGTTGCTGATCATGTTGGCTTTATTTTGCAACTGTAGCCATTCGCCATTGATATTTACTTGCCAAAAAAGCACTGCATTGGGTCCTCTATAATACAAAACTCGATGGCTACTAAGCTGCGCTAAGTTTTGCGGCACACCATGGGTATCCAAATATTTAGGCGATGCCACTAGTAAAAATTTGTTGCCTGAAAGTTTACGAGACACCACCCTACCTTCAAGCTCTACACCTTCTCTAATAGCAATATCTATTTGATCGCGGGTAAGGTCTGTCAACTGATCAGTTAAATGAATGTCTAAGGTGATGTCAGGATATTGCTGCCTAAATTTAGCCAAAACAGGCGTTAAGCAGGCTTCACCATAACCTGGTGTAGCGCTGATGCGTAACGTGCCAGAGGGTATTTTTGTATGCAAGCTCACTAGCTCGTCTGCATGGCTCAAGGTTGCTACGGCGCCCTTTACTTCATCGTAGTACAAAAGGCCTTGCTCAGTGAGGCGCACTACCCGGGTTGAACGCTGGAATAGCTCCACACCCAACATGGTCTCTAAATCTTTAATTCGCCTAGACATAGAAGACACAGGCACACCAAAGGCTTTCGCAGCTTGGGTAAAGTTTGATGTTTCAACGACTTTTAAAAAATAGTGAAGAGCGCGCAGTTTGTCCATTTTTTCTACCTTTAGTCGTGGCTATAAATCATGCTTATTATTGTTATTTAAACAAATATATTTCTCATTTACGCCCACTAGAAGAATTATATCAAGATACTATAATAGTTTTCAGCAACAAACCATCCACATACCCAACACGGAAAAATTTAATGAAAGCGTTAATGATGACCAAATATGGCAGCACCTCGACCAGTCTTGCTTTTCAAAGCGTAGCTATGCCAAAAGCTTCGCCAAATCAGGTGGTCATTCAAGTGTGTGCATCCAGCATTAACCCAATAGACTACAAAATACTCAGGGGAGACTTTAAAGCACTCACTAAAGTGCAATTTCCACAAGGTATTGGCCGTGATGTATGTGGCGTTGTAGTAGAAGTAGGCAGCCAAGTGAACAACTTCAAGGTTGGAGATGCTGTTTTATCTCGCATAGACGAATCACTTGTAGGAACTATCGCTGAGTACGTCGCCTCAGAAGCTCATCACGCCACACTAAAGCCAGAGCAACTCACTCACGAAGAAGCTGCAAGCATACCTTTAGCGGGTCTAACCGCCTTACAAGCTTTAGTGACCACTGCCAACTTAAAAGCAGGTGAAAAAGTATTAATTCATGCAGGTTCTGGCGGTGTAGGCAGTATTGCTATCCAGCTTGCAAAAAGCATTGGTGCCTTTGTAGCAACCACTACCAGCACGGCAAATGTAGACCTGGTAACAAAGCTTGGTGCAGATCAGGTAATCGATTACAAACAAGAGGATTACTTACAACAGGTGAGTGATTTTGACGTGGTATTTGACACACTTGGTGGTGACTATACTCTGGATGCTTTTAAAGTGATTAAAAAAGGTGGCAAAGTAGTTTCTATAAGCGGTGAAGTCGATGACATCTTAGCCCAAGACCTTGGACTGAATCTTATTATTCGCACCATCCTAAAGCTTAAAGCTAGAAAAATAGTCAAAGCTGCAGCAAAAAAACAAGCCACCTACCGCATGATTCTTATGAGCTCAAATGGTGCGCAGCTTGCTGAATTAGTAGACTTGTATGTCCACAAAAAAATACAGCCAGTGATTGATTCAGTCTACCCATTTACCAAAAGTATTGAGGCACTGGAACACTTATTAAAAGGCCGTGCCAAAGGTAAGATAGTGATCAAGCACTAGATCAAGGTTTTAAACAATATAGCCTGCTTGGGTAAACCGTTTAGCCAGCTCTGCAATGTGAGCTGGCCCTACCTCACAGCAACCACCAATTAAGCCAGCGCCATTTTTGGCCCATTGCAGAGCAAACAGTGCATAAGCTTCTGGATTAAGGTCAGATCGGGACTCCATAGATGTCACAGTACCCCCTGGTTTTAAACTATCAACAGAAGTGAAGCCATTGGCATAAGCTCCCGTTAAACCACTTTCTGACAACATCTGTGGCCATGCCGCCAAAATAGCTTCTGGTTTGCTACAGTTGAGTAATATGGCGTCTGCACCCAGCTCATGTAACATTGCCACAGCTTGAGATAATGGCTCACCACTGCGAAGTTGGGCTTTATTATCATCTTGAATAGTTAATGACACCCATACCGGCAAACCACTCTTTTTAGCCGCTAACAAAGCAGCCTTAGCCTCAGCTACAGATGGCATGGTTTCACACAAAAACACATCCACATGAGGGGCCTGCACCGCGACTATTTGGCTGTAGCTAGCTAGCATTTCATCATATGTAGGGGCCACTTCTGCATGGTAGCTGGCCACTAGTGGCGGCAAGCAACCCGCTATTTTCACCCCTGCTATACCCGCCTTTGTTCGCGCACTAGTGGCCGCATGAATTGCAGCCAATTGTAAGGTCTCAAAATCTTTTATTTGGCCATCACGCGTTAACCTTTGAGGTGTCATGGTGTAGGCATTTAACGTAATTACACGAGACCCTGCCAAAATGTAATCTACATGCAGATCACGCACGATATCAGGCTCATCGATCATCACTTGAGTAGACCACAGTGGGGTAATCTCTTTGCTACTTCGTTTAATCAATTCTTGGCCCATGCCGCCATCTAGTAATAAAATGGTTGGTTTATTCGAAGTCATATATAAAAATCACCTTATGTTAATTAGCACTAGCGCTAGGTTCGCCGTCAAGAGTATTCGTTTAACTGTCATTTTCATACCACTAAACCACTTATCGACACATCCGCTCCTGCCGCGCCATGCAACGCCACAATGGGCTGGTTGAAACTATAAGCCACACGGTTACTATTTCGTTGCATTGTAACCAATTGGAGTGTCTATTAAACGGGGTGCGTATCAAGTGTAATCTTAGACTTCCAAGTCACTCAGCCAAGGGGGATTAGCACCTTGTCGAGAGACGTTAACGGCGGCAACATGAGTGGCATAAGCTAATGATTCCAAAAGTTCGGTGCGACTAATATTTGCCAATGCAGTTTTAGACATAAGGTTTAAGCTAACAAGCTTAGCCAGTAAACCCGCGCTAAAGCTATCACCTGCACCAACCGTATCTACCACACACACCTTAGGCACATCTTGGTGTATCACTTCACCAGCAGTTAAATAAGCTGTTGCTCCTTCAGCTCCTTTAGTAACAATAACTATCGCCTTATTTTTACCACGCAATAAATGCACCTGTTGTTGCTCGGGGATTGCACCTCCAACTAACCAATCTAGGTCTTCGTTAGAAACCTTAATAATATCCGCCACATCAATAATATGCTGTAAGCGTTGCCGATAAGTTTGGTCATTACTTATAAAGTTGGTACGTATATTAGGGTCTAAGACAATCACCATGTCATTAGCATACTTCTGTGCTATGGAACAGTATGCGTCAGCAGCAGGCTCATTAATTAAGCTAATACCACCAAAATACAAGGCATTACAGTATTTAATGACACGCTGCACATCAAACAAGTTGGGCACATGAGTGACCTGAAAAGAACGACCCGCACTATTTTCATCATAAAAGGTATAACTTGCATGGCCAGAATCAAGGCTGACAAAAGCCAGTGTGGTAGGCAAGTTAGAACGCACTAGATAGGACGTATCCACCTTACTCACCACTAATGCATCATGCAATTGTTGGCCAAATAGATCATTGGAAACTCCTGACACTATACCAACTTCGATTCCTAGGCGCCCCAAGCCAATCGCAGTATTAAATATTGCGCCACCCACTAAAGGTGCATAACTTGTTTGTCCAGAGTCAGATAGCACTGGCACCATATCAATGAGGGCTTCACCACAACAAATAATCAAAATTAATCCTATTCTTAAACGTGCCCAAATGGAGCATAATATATCGAAAAACTCGAACAAAAATTATAACGTGTTAATCAAAGCTCAAATTATCCTGCACCTTTCATTTACTCAAACAAAATCTAATGTAATTTTTAGTGGGCCTTTTCAGCACCCCACATCCACGAAACCAATCGCATCAGTATTTTTACACTGCGTCGATTACTGCTGACTTAGAGCCTAGCAAGAGCACTGTTGATCAAAGTAATAAGTTGTGGCCAATATGGAGCCGGTTGCTCATCTGTCGGCAACATACCAAAATGCCCCGCGGTGGGCATCTCTTTTAAAGTTAAGTTTTCGTTACTGGAATGAGCAACATAGCTTTGAGCCTGAGATATAGGCACGTCTTCGTCTAAACCTCCGTGGACCAAACATATTGAAGCTTGCCCATGGGCTAGCTGTGTTGGATCTGATGCAGCATAACGCAGGGGCCAATCCACTTTAGTGCCGCCCATAAGGCGCTCAACTTGATGGGGCTGACTAAGGTTATGAGCACCATCAAAATCCAACACTGCAGCGATACTAATCGTATGTTTGGGTTGCAAAAAATGGTCTCTATAAAGCTCAGAGTGAGGTTTAATTTGATCACGGCTATTAGCCCATGCTGCAAGGTGACCACCCGCAGAGTGGCCTATTAGGAGAACTTTATTAAGATCTAAGTTGGCAACTTCTTCAATATAATACAAAAAGTCTAAACCTGCCGCGACATCTTCAAATACCGCTGGCCAAGGCGCAGTGACATTATCTCCTTGGACATTCATACGGCGATACTCAAGGTTCCATACCGCCAAGTTATGGTTTTGGAAATGTTCCACAATAGCTTTTGTTGGATAGTCATCTAGGTCTGTTGTGTGTTGCCAATAGCCACCATGGATAACCACTATAACGGGTAACTTCTGGTCCGTAGGAGATCTATACAAATGCCCAAATTGATCATTATTAGGGCCATATGAGAATTTCTTTTTCACAATAGGATCAATAATCACACTCGTCATGCTAAGGCCTCATCAAGCAATGACTTCTGCCCTAGTTTAAAAGGTATTACACTCGTGGCCCTAGCTGTTATAGCGGCTTCGATTGTGCCAATTTGAGCTTGTAATATCATTCTATACAACCTTGTTCAACCAAAACACTAAATACCAAAAATCGAATTGCATCTGCGCTGTTGAGTTAATTCCAGCAGCGCGGAGACTGAGTCCTTCAAAAATTGATGATCAATTAACTTTTATTCCACTTTAAATTCACATCGGAAGAGCAACTTTCCTGGACAATTAGTTTCGCGTTTGGCATGTCGTTTTGTTCTACTTTGATGGTGGAATTATTGTTGTTGTAGTTCAGATTTTTCCACCGTGATATCAATCTTGCACGTAGGATCACTTCATCACATGGAATCATTACAGAAAGGTCGAAATACTTTTTGAGGTGCGACCAAGGGCCGCCCTTCAAGAGTAAATAATTACCTTTAATCAACAGCACGGTGTTTTTTTGTCAATCAACCTGGCACTTTCAAAGGAGATGTCACTACTACGATCAAATACAGGAACAGCAATACTTTCGGCCTGATTTTTGGCTATAAGTCGTTTTAACACAGCGTCCAATCCTCCCACATCAAATGTCTCAGGAGCACCCTTTGTTTGAGTCATCCCAAACTGCTCCAAGATCGCGTTGTCATAATGAAACCCATCCATCGGGACAACCTGTACTTTTAATTCTTTGTTCTGTGCTAGTAATACTTTTAGCACATCGGTCGCCGTAGATTTACCACTCCTTGGGGGCCCAACGATAGCACTAACGAGTCTGCCATCACTGGTCGTCTGCTCTAATATTATAGCTGCGCGTTCTGCAATACAAACCTCTGAAAGCTCACCTTTGTTTATGATTGGGCGCTGGTGATCAGAATTGATCATACTTGTCCCTCTCCATGTTGCGCTGGCACTTTATTGTCACAATAAGACGCTAATGCAGCCTCTACACCTAGATCCCAAATCATTAACAACCATCTGGAAAAAGCCCTTTGAAAGTTGGGTTGGTCTGCTAAGCTGCCATAGGTATTACGCATTTCTAGCCAAGCTTGTGGCTTTGTTTTTGCTTGCTTTGCCGTTTTCATTAAGGTGTCCCAAAAAGGATCATTGGCTTCAATAATGCTGCCATCCTCTCTTGTTCCCTCGCACATGCGTGCCCATGCTGCCTCTACAAAAGCTAACCCTTCAACTGATACACCTGCGGCCAAGCCGTCATGAACTGTAGGTAATATAAATCCTGGGTGGCGCGACGATCCATCAAAGGCTACCCGGCGCACGGTGTCAATAATTTCTGGATTAGAAAACCGCTGTTCTATTAGGTTTACATACTGTTGCGGATTCATTCCTGGAACCTGAGCAACATGGTGTACAATCTCCTCAGATTGAACTTTTAGAAAAAACTTATGGATTTGTGCATGATCCATAGCCTCAGAGATTGTCTCAATATTCAAAATTTCTGCAATATTGACAATAATTTGATGGCCTGCGTTGAGGATACGAATTTTCTGTGTTTCAAAGCCATGCACATTATCAGAAAAAGTCGCACCCACTTCTTCCCAATGTGGGCGGCCAGCACAAAAATCGTCCTCTAGTACCCATTGACGGAAGTTTTCATGAGTAACAGGCACTTCATCATCAACCCCAAGTTTGCTCGCCAACGCCAACTCTCGTGGTCCAGTCGCTGGGACAATACAATCTACCATTGAGTTTGGAAAAGTACAGTGCGCGTCAATCCAGTCAGCCAATTTTGCATCTGACATTTTAGCTAGCGAAATAATGGTTTGACGCAGAATGTCACCATTACCCTGAAGGTTGTCGCAACTTTGAACGGTAAAAGGTCCAATGCTTTGGTCACGTCGCTGTTTCAGCGCAGCAATAATTGAACCAAACGCAGTGCGCGGAGTACTGGGGTTAGTTGCATCATGCTCAATGTCTGGGTGCGCACTATTAAACGCCTTAGTCACTGGGTCAATATAATAGCCTCCCTCTGTCACCGTAAGGGAAACAATCCGGATCACCGGATCAGACATCTGTTGGATCAAAGGACCATTACCCTCCTCGATTGGCACATAGTCAATCATTGAGCCCACCACTTCGGCAGATTTTCCCGATGGATCAAGTTCGATCAAAGTACTCAAACAGTCCTGAGCCAAAAGTTTTTCTCGTTGCTCGGCGTCAAAAGAGCGAACACCCGCACCAATAATGGCCCAATCATGATTAAGCCCCATCTGTAGTAACCGGTGAAGATACCAAGATTGATGCGCACGATGAAAATTTCCCAGCCCGATGTGTACAATACCTGGTGTCAAAGCACTTCGGTCATAGTGGGGTTGAGAAATAGCTTTTGGAAGTCTTTTCAGGCTTTGGTTTGATAATTTCATTAGCTCGTCCACTGACCTCCATCTACATTATAAGTCTGTGCCACAATATATTCTGCTTCATCGCTCGCTAAAAAGATGGCCATGCCCGTTAAATCTTGAGCCTGCCCCATTCTCCCAAAAGGCACAGCGTCTCCAACCTCTTGCTTTTTCTGGCCCAACACTTTACCTTCGTGTTTTGCGAAGAACGCATCAACTCCGTCCCAATGTTCACCGTCAACTACGCCAGGAGAGATAGCGTTGACGTTAATACCATGTTGGATTAAGTTGAGTCCAGCCGATTGTGTGAGGCTGATCACCGCAGCTTTGGTTGCACAATAAACAGCCACAAGCGGTTCACCACGGCGCCCCGCCTGGCTGGCCATATTGATAATGCTACCCTTAATGCCATGATTAATCATGTGTCGGGCTACAGCTTGAAGAGTAAACATAGTGCCCGAAAAGTTGATATCAAACGCACGCTGATAGTCGGCCCGGTCTATGTCGACGATGGGGCTGGCTGTGAAAACTGCCGCATTGTTGATTAAGATATCTATTTGTCCAAATGCATCCACGGTTTCACTAATAGCACCATCAATACTCACTTGTTGAGTCACATCCATCTGCACCGCAATCGCTGCCGAGCCTAATTCTTGGGCTGATCTGCGCGCCCTTTCAATATCAATGTCAGCAATAGCAACCCGAGCACCTTCTTTTATGTAGGCCTCGGCAAAAGCTAGGCCAATCCCACGAGCTGCACCTGTTATAAGGGCACACTTTCCCGCCAGTCGTTTCATGGAATCCTTCTACCATCTTCTGCAAACTGATGGAGGTGTTTCTGGTTTGGGGTAAGAAACACTTTTTCTCCGTAATGCAGATTAACCTCACCACTTGCTCTAACGGTAATAGGTTCTGGGAAAAGTTCGCACTTAACATGGAAGAATGTATCCGATCCTAGGTGCTCTGATACACCAATAATACCAGACCAAACACCTTCTTTGTCTGAAATTGAAAGGTGTTCAGGACGGATACCAATAGTTTTAGCGCCAAATTTGGCCGCTTCAGGCCCCTCAAGTAAGTTCATTGAAGGTGATCCAATGAAACCAGCAACAAAAGTGTTTTTAGGCTTACTGTATAGCTCTAGAGGAGTTCCAACCTGTTCGATATTACCGGCTTTTAAAACAACAATCCGATCAGCCATAGTCATCGCCTCAACCTGATCGTGTGTAACATAAACCATTGTTGTGGCTAGTCTTTTATGCAGCTCACCAATCTCAAGTCGCATTTCAACCCGCAACGCAGCGTCCAAGTTTGATAGCGGTTCGTCAAACAAGAAGGCTTCTGGTTCACGCACAATCGCTCGACCAATAGCCACACGCTGTCGCTGTCCTCCTGATAATAGGCCAGGACGACGCTCAAGGTAGTCAGTTAAATTAAGCACATCTGCCGCTGCCATCACCTTGTTATTAATTTCATCTCGGTCAAGCTTAGCCATTCGAAGCGGGAACGAAATATTGTTGCGCACTGTCATGTGAGGGTAAAGAGCATATGACTGAAAAACCATGGCCAATTTGCGTTTAGCCGGTGCCAATTGTGTTGCGTCTTTACCATCGATATGAATTTGACCCCCTGTTACATCTTCAAGGCCTGCAATAAGGCGTAAAAGTGTCGACTTGCCACAACCTGATGGACCAACAAATACAGTGAATTCTCCATCTTCTATGGTTAAGTCCAGAGGTGGTATAACTTCAACACCGTCAAAGCTCTTATTAACTTTATCAAGTACAATGCGTCCCATGAGTAAGGTCCTTATTATTTTACGGCGCCGAAAGTGAGGCCACGTACAAGTTGTTTTTGACTGAACCAACCTAGGATCAGAATTGGAGCGATAGCCATGGTTGAGGCGGCGCTTAGTTTTGCATAGAACAATCCTTCAGGACTTGAGTAGCTGGCTATGAACGCCGTTAGCGGTGCTGCCTTAGCAGCCGTCAAATTCAGCGTCCAGAAGGCCTCGTTCCAAGCCAAAATCACATTCAATAGGATCGTTGACGCGATGCCTGGTATCGCCATGGGCATGAGCACGTAAAATATCTCTGCTTTTAGGGTTGCCCCATCCATGCGCGCAGCTTCAAGAATTTCCCCTGGAATCTCCTTGAAATAGGTGTAGAGCATCCAAACGATAATAGGCAGATTGATCAACATCAGAACCACAATCAAACCCAAGCGAGTATCAAGCACTCCAAGTTCAATAAAAATCAGGTAAAGAGGATACAAGACACCCACAGCTGGCAACATTTTAGTTGAAAGCATCCATAGCAAAATGTCCTTAGTGCGCTTGGATGGTACAAATGCCATCGACCAAGCAGCAGGCACTCCAATAAGCACACCCAGAAGTGTTGAACCACCAGTGATAAAAACTGAGTTCCATAGAAAACGCATATAATTCGAGCGTTCTTGAACTACCTGATAATTTTCTAGAGTCCAGTCAAAGTTAAGAAAAATAGGTGGACTGGCAATAGCCTGCGCTTCGGTTTTGAAACTAGTCAAAATAGTCCACAGAATGGGAAAAAATATCATTAGACCGATAGACCATGCAGCAACAGTGGTCAGCATCTTCAGCTGCATTGAATTAGAACGTGCCATTTTAGCCTCCCTTAAGTGTCTAGGTTCTTGCCAACGATGCGCATCAGAAAGAGCGCAACGATATTGGCTAGGATGATGGCGTAAACGCCTCCAGCAGAACCAAGGCCAATGTTTTGTGAGTCAGTAATGCGCTGGAAAATTAAGTAGGTCAGTGTTCTCGTATCGAAAGCGCCTGAGGTGGTGACAAAAATTTCAGCGAACGTGGATAATATAAAGATGGTTTGAATTAAGATGACCACCGTAATGGCCCGGCCCAAGTGGGGTAGTACAATAAACCAAAAGCGTTTTATGAGTGGTGCACCATCCATTTCTGCAGCTTCAATCTGCTCACTGTCTAGTGACTGCCTTGCAGTCAATAAAATCAAGGTTGCAAACGGCAGCCACTGCCAGGAGATGATCATAATAATGGAGGGTAGTGCGGCGTCAGTGAGCCAAATCACAGGTTCTGCGCCAAACGCCTTAAAAAGGTGAGCAAATAGGCCGTTGACTGGATCCATAAACATATTTTTCCAGAGTAATGCAGACACCGTAGGCATAACAAAAAATGGTGCGATCACCAAGATGCGCACGATACCTTGTCCCCACATGGGTTGGTCCAAAAGCATGGCTAAAAAGATGCCAAGTACAACCGTAATCACTAATACACTTATGACAATGATAAGTGTAGTTTGGACAGCGGGCCAAAAACTACTCGACGTCAAAAACCGCACGTAGTTGTCAAAGCCTGCAAAGCCAAGATCACCACCACGCATGGGTAAAAACTTTCTAAAAGAGAACCAAAAGGTCATGGTTAAAGGAACCAACATCCAGCCTAAAAGTAAGATCACAGCTGGCGCCATCATCAAACGTGCGGCAGATCGGGATGCATTGGTGGACATATCTATTTCCTCCGGTAACAGGACAGTTCCATATCACGTGAAATTAAGAATCTACTGGAATGGGTTGTATCGGTAATAGTACCAGAGGGCCGTAACTTATGCCCTCTGGTTTAAAGCGAACAGCTTAGCGGTAGCCAGCTGCTTCCATAGCTTCGTTAGTGATGGCTTGTGCCTTCGCTAGCGCTTCGGCCACAGTTTGCTGCCCAGCATAGGCTGCGGAGAACTCTTGGCTAACTTCTGTTGCAATACCAGCAAACTCTGGGATAGCCGCGAACTGAATACCCACATAAGGGCTTGGATCGACGGTTGAGTTTGTTGGATCAGCCGACAAGATTGAATCCAATGTCATCTGCGCAAAAGGAACTGCCATGTAGTTTGGGTTCTTGTAAAGCGAAGTACGGGCTCCAGGAGGAACGTTAGCCCAACCTTCCTTGGCTGCCACTAGCTCAATGTAAGATTTGCTAGTTGCCCATTCAAGAAATTCTTTAGCAGCCGCTTCTTTTTGAGTGCCAGCAGGAATTGCTAGCGCCCATGCCCAAAGCCAGTTAGAACGCACACCCATACCATTGTCTGGTGCCAGAGCAAAATCAACCTTGTCTGCAACAGTAGAGTCTTTAGGGTTAGTTACGAAAGATGCAGCAACGGTAGCGTCGATCCACATACCACATTTACCTTGTTGAAACAGCGACAAGTTTTCGTTAAAGCCATTGGTTGCGTAACCTGGAGGGCCTGCATCATTCATCATGTTAACGTAAAAGTTAAGCGTATCAGACCATTCGCGTGAGTCGAACTGTGCGTTCCAATCTTCGTCGAACCAACGAGCACCGAAGGAATTTGACATGGCAGTGATAAATGCTCCACCTTCACCCCAACCTGCCTTACCACGGATACACACGCCATAAACTTCATTGTCACGGTCGGTCATTGCACGCGCAGCCTTGGCAATAAATGACCAGCTTGGAGCAGCTGGCATTTCCATGCCTGCAGCTTGCATTAGGTCTGTGCGGTACATAACCATTGAGCTTTCGCCGTAGAACGGTGCAGCATAAAGCGTGCCTTCATGGGACAAACCACCTGCCATTGCTGGCAAAAGGTCAGCCACATCATATTCATCTGAAAGGTCGTCTAATGGAACAAGCCAGCCGTTTGCACCCCAAATTGGGGTTTCATACATACCAATGGTCATCACATCAAAGGATCCACCCTTAGTCGTAATGTCTGTCGTTACGCGTTGACGTAGCACGTTTTCTTCAAGCGTAACCCACTCAACAGTGTGGCCAGTTTTAGCAGTAAAATCATCGGTTAAGCCTTGCATGCGGATCATGTCACCATTGTTTACTGTAGCCACAGTGATTACATCTGCCTGCACTCCCAGCGCACTGACTGCCGACAAGGCCGTTGCAGCTAGTAAAGTATTTTTCAATTTCATCATATCCTCCGGAGGATTCAGATTTATAGACTATTTATATTTTTATAATTCACTTCGTCGGCGACCAAGCCGATGCCTCATAATATACTCAAGCTTTTGGTCTTGTCAATTATTAATGTTAGTTGCTTTAATAAATAAAGAAAGCTATTCTATAATTATATTATTGATTTATGTAGCCGCAATCATCTGTTTTAGGCAGCCTTTAAAATAACTTTAGCAGCCCCATAAAGTTCACTATCGAAAACCTTAAACACGTAGATTAGAGCCATTCACTTCTACCAACAGGAACTTCACTGATGCTCTTAGACGAGAACCAAAAAAGGGTCTTTAATGAGTTTAGGCTCAACAAAAGAGCTTCGAAGGCTGATGTATCGTTACAGGTAAATTTGACTCATCCAGCGGTCACACAAATTGTGCGCAAGCTCTGCAAGTTGGGCTACCTTAAGGAAGATGACGAAAAGCGCAAAGGCCCACGCGGCCAGCCGGCCACTATTTATAGCATTTCAGACAAAAACATATTTGTTGGCATTCATGTTGGGCGCAGCCGCTTTGAGTTTGTAGCCGTTGAACTCACTGGGAATATTTTGAAAAGCGTCACTATACCAGTTGGATTCCTCCAGCAAGAGAAGCTAAAATCCTTGAGTCAAAAGGAATTGGATGACTTCCTTGCATCAAAAGAATTAAATGGAAGGCATATCGTTGGTGTGGGTATATCAACCCCCTATTTTTGGGAAGGTTGGCAATCGATTCTGCCACCAAACAACGTCATTGATCAGTCTTGGAGCTCAAATTTGGTCACTAGCCTATTCAAATTACCCGGTGTAGATAGCTTAATCGTTGAAAACGACGGCTCATCTGCTGCTCTTGGGGAGCTAACTTTTGGCACAGGCGCAATTCATAAAGATTTTCTGTACGTCAACATTGGTACTTTGATTGGTGGAGGGTTGGTTATTGACGGCACCCTTCGCACAGGTACGCACGGAAACTCTGCAGCTCTAGCGCCTTTCCCAGTCTCACAATCTCACTTATCAACTACGCAAAAATCAGGTCACCCATTTGAACCATTGCTCAGCCGGGCATCATTATATTCACTCATAGAACATGCTGATCGCAAGGGGTTAAAGTTAGACCTTACTACACTGGATGAGATCACATGCAAAGAGACAATCCTCTGCCTTGATGAATGGGTTGAGGACTGTTCAAGCGCTTTAGCACAGTTCTTAATTGGGGTTTGGTCACTCATCGATATTGAGGCCATTGTTCTGGATGGTGGATTGCCTAAATCTGTTTTGCATAGGATCATTAATAGGACTTTACATCATGTGCAAGACTTTCACACTGAAGGCATCATCACGTGTGATGTAAAACTTGGGGAGCTTGGTTCATTGGCTCAATCAATTGGAGCAGCATGTTTGCCTATGCTTAGCATTCTGGGACGCCCCCCCACTAAACACAGTGAACATTAATAGCATCAGGGCATAACTCGCCCTAATCCCATTTTGTAGCAGATATACAGCCCAATAGAGCGTATTCGTGAGTTTTTAAGAGCCAAGTACAATAAAAAACTGACGATATTTAAATGCATTTCAACATCCAGACGATAGCCTCTAATTATAGAGGCTAAAACCATACTGTTTATATTAACCACGCTAGTAACCCTGCTAGCCTTTACTGCTATTTCATTACTTAACCGTGGCGCCTTACGGTATGAATTAATTAGGCCGAGAGAATTTACTATACTGAGAGTAGCTTTGGGGCCTTGACACTTTTCCTATTGCTGGCCTGGCGTAACTAACACTTGCCAAAACCCATACCATTCAAGGGTATGGTTGGGCACTTTATTCACTTAATGGACATAAGGTAAAACGACCCAATGAGCACAACCTCTATAGAACAAGACATAATTCAGGTCTGTGAACTTGTAAAGAGCAAGACACGTAAGGGCCATCGAACTATTGTAGGAGTGGCTGGACCACCGGCCTCCGGTAAATCAACACTCGCAGAATTGGTGGTTGAACACCTCAATAATGATGCCAATGCAACCGTACCAATGGCTTCAATGTTGCCGATGGACGGTTATCACTTAGATAACCCACTGTTGATTGCAAGAGGCCTGCTGGACCGCAAAGGCGCGCCAGAAACATTCAATGCGCACGGGTTTTGCGAAATGGTAAAAAGCCTCTCAACCACCAACGTGGAAACCTTTCACCCAAACTTTAACAGGCATATGGACTTGGCTATAGCCAACTCAATTGCCATCCACCCAGACACTCAAGTGATTGTGGTCGAGGGTAACTACCTATTACTGAAAACTGAGCCATGGGCTTCTTTACGCGAAGTGTTTGACGCTACCGTATTGGTTTGCCCACCTATTGAAGCCATTCGCGACCGCTTGCAACAGCGATGGATCAAATATGGGCTAGACCCAGAAGCGGCTAAGTTACGAGCAACACAAAATGATTTAGTGAATGTGCAACTGGTCATTAGCAATAGTTACGATGGCGATTTGATGTTGTCGCAGGACTACGTGTAATTGGTGTGGGAATGCAAAAAAACCAACCCATTAAATCATTAAACATTTGAAAGGTGATGGCCCCAGAAGTGTTGGGGCTTACTGAAACATATAAACTACAGTAGCAAATTATGAATCAACTTGAGCAATTAAAAAAATTAACAACATTGGTAGCTGACACTGGTGACATGGAGGCGATCCAACAATATTCCCCACAAGATGCGACCACTAATCCATCGCTTTTATTGAAAGCCTGTAGCTTGCCTCATTACCAACCTTTACTAGAGCAATCTCGGCAATATGCTCATTCTGCAGGCGGTGACAGCACCACGAAAATTGAAAACGCCGGTGATAAGCTTGCAGTAATGATAGGTACCGAGCTTCTCAAGATTGTTCCAGGGCGGGTTTCTACCGAAGTAGACGCTAAAATTTCATTCGACAAAAAAGCCAGCATCGCCAGAGCGCATAAGTTAGTTGAACTCTACGACAAAGCCGGCATTGACCGTTCACGCATTTTAATCAAGCTTGCCTCCACATGGGAGGGAATTCAAGCTGCCGCAGAATTGGAGAAAGAAGGCATTAAGTGCAATTTAACTCTATTATTCAGTTTCGCTCAAGCACAAGCCTGCGCCGATGCAGGTGTGTTTTTGATCTCTCCATTTGTGGGCCGCATATTTGATTGGTACAAAAAGTTCGATGGGGTCGATAGTTACGCTCCTGCGGATGACCCTGGCGTAATTTCGGTACAGCGGATTTACAATTATTACAAAACCCACAGCTTCGACACCATAGTAATGGGTGCGAGTTTTCGTAATGTCGATCAAATTAGACAACTCGCCGGTTGCGACCGATTAACCATTAGTCCCGGTTTATTAGAAGAATTGTCCCAAACAGAAAACACCATTGAGCAAAAATTATATGCGTCCAATACAGTTTCAGACGATAGTCGCATCACCCTGAATGAGAACAGCTTTCGCTGGGGGCACAATGAAGATGCTATGGCTACAGAAAAACTAGCGGAAGGTATCCGCTCATTCGCAGCCGATCAGGTCAAACTAGAAACCCTACTAAAGGTCTAACCTATGCCCTCTCGTCACCAACGCGCCAATGCAATTTGTGCCCTCATTCAACAGTTCAATTGCGGCCACCCCAGAGCCCTCATGGGCATGGCTGATATTGCTGAAGTGCTGTGAAACGATCTCATGGAGCACACAAGCAAACCCCGAGTAGCTTATCCGTGACCACGCCATGCCAGCACAGTTGCCAGTACAGACATTTTTAGGATGTTCATATTCATTCTCTCGAGACATTGCTCGTTTTTTTTGATTATTATTAACTTATGTCTAATACAAACGATGTTTGAAGCACACCGCCTTGGTTTACGATAAACCATTATTGGCGTGTAAAAACAGTACAATTCCACACAATATTGGTGGATTTCATACTGATTTACTACAAAATACCACTTAAAGTGCATTAAAGTGTGATGTGCACCAATAATTGGATAAATAGTATTGGTTAATAATTACCTGATGATTAGAATCGAGGATGCTAGTAGAGCCAGCCCCATCACCGTCTTAGGGGCCGCTATAAGCTCTAGCAAATATATTCAATACAAACTTAGATATTACGAGGAACGGCGATGTACTTGGGCATAGATATAGGCACATCTGGTGTAAAAGCATTACTCCTTAACCAAAACCACAGTGTTATTGGTAGTTGCACTACCCCTTTAGTTATTAACCGCCCCGCACCCAACTGGTCCGAACAAGATCCACAGGACTGGGTTAAAGCCACCATTGAAACTATAGATAAACTGCAGTTTTTATACCCCAAACAGCTTGCTGCTGTTGCAGGTATTGGCCTTTCTGGTCAAATGCACGGTGCGGTTCTCTTGGGAGCCGATGATAAACCGTTGCGACCATGTATTCTTTGGAATGATGGGAGGTCTGAAGAGCAATGCAAACAGTTGTCACAAATGGCTGACTTTGAGGGTATTACGGGCAATCAGGTAATGCCAGGTTTTACAGCCCCTAAACTAAAATGGGTAGAGGAGAATGAGCCCGAAGTATTTCGCAACATCCACAAAGTACTCTTACCTAAAGATTATGTGCGCCTGTGGTTAACGGGTACATATGGTTCTGATTTATCCGATTCGTCGGGCACTTTGTGGTTAAATGTTAGTGATCGCAATTGGTCTGAAACACTTCTCAGCGCCACTCATTTGTCTAAAGAGCAAATGCCAGACCTTTTTGAAGGCAATGCAGTAACAGGCCAGTTACGCCCAAAGCTTGCTCACCGCTGGCGTATCAAATCTGCCATTGTAGCTGGTGGGGGTGGAGACAATGCAGCTTCAGCTTGTGGTATGGGCGTCATTAAACCAGGCACTGGCTTTATAAGTTTAGGCACCTCCGGTGTGGTATTTTCCCCAACCTCAACACCTCTGCCTAATCCTCAAAACGCTGTTCACTCATTCTGTCACGCAGTTCCGGGACTGTGGCACAATATGGGAGTTATCCTTTCTGCAGGGGATAGTCTAAATTGGTTAGCCAGCCTAACTAATACTACTGTCGCCGAAATGGTGAACGCAGTGCCAATAAACATTGAAAAGGCTTCCGATGTCCAATTTTTACCTTACCTAGCTGGTGAACGAACGCCTCATAATGACGTAAGTGCGCGTGGAGCATTTGTTGGTTTGCAGCGGACAACGTCTCACCGTGATTTAGTGCAAGCTGTTATGGAAGGTGTGGCTTTTGCACTAGCAGACTGTTTGAACGCCATGACGTTGGCTGACACCTCGCTAGACAGCGCATTCGTGGTTGGTGGGGGAAGTAGTTCACCCCAGTGGTTAGAAATTATTGCAGCGGCCTTGAAACTCGACTTGTTAGTACCAGATCAGGGGCACTATGGTGCTGCTTTAGGAGCAGCAAAATTAGCTTTTGCAGCGGCAACCGGGGAAAGTATGACCTCTATTTGCATCAAACCGAGAGTTTCTAACACGGTAAGGCCTAACCCAAGCTTAGTGGAACAATATCAGCTCTCGTATGAGAAGTATCGAAGACTTTATCCTAGTTTATACGGTTAGAAGTGATACGCACCCACAGCGTATTAAAAGCTAGCTTCTCAGCTCGTTTTTTTAGCGAAGCTTGAAGATTACTGGCTGAAGCTCAGGCTGTCTGAAATCAATGTTCCTGCTTCAAACAAGTTAGTGCTTTTAGCGGGAGATAAAACAGCCTATAAAAAGCAAAGGGGTCAATTACAATGCAGCGCAGACATTACAAGACACACGCATTATAATAGTGTAGCCATTAGCTGAAAGTATGGTGGTGATTAAACATCATGGTGGATACATGATCAAAGCTATCTATGTTCTATGTTCATTAATTCAAATCGGAGTAACTTCAGCTCTGTTAATTTTAATTATAAAGGCCCTTGAATGACACAAACTCAAATTGTTACATTTGCTAAAGCTGGTGGCCCTGAGGTCATGACGCTCTCTCAAAATACACTCCCTGCACCCAAGGCGGGTGAAGTCAGTATCAAACAAGAAGCCATTGGGGTCAATTACATCGATGTTTATAAGCGCAGTGGCGTTTACCCCACTGAGTTTCCAGCTGGGTTAGGCTTTGATGCAGCAGGCGTGGTAATTGCGCTGGGTGAAGGTGTTACGCACCTAAAGATGGGTGAGCGTGTAGCTTACGCTGCACCTTCACAAGAATCTTATGCTAGCCACCGTACGTTAAACGCAGCCCAAGTTTGCCCCTTGCCCGATTACATTTCTTTTGAACAAGCTGCGGCTATCATGCTTAAAGGCATGACCACGCAATATTTATTTGAGCAAACCACGCCCCTTAAAGCGGGCGATACCGTATTGTTTCACGCTGCCGCAGGAGGCGTTGGGCTATTGGCCTGTCAGTGGGCTGCAGCAAAAGGCATCATCCTTATAGGCACAGCAGGATCAAACGAGAAGTGCGCTCTAGCATTGGCTAATGGTGCAACACATTGCATTAATTATTCAACCGAAGATTTTGCTAAAAAAGTACAGGAATTAACCGCAGGTAAAGGTGTGGATGTGGTGATGGATTCGGTGGGTGCGGCGACCTTTGAGGGGTCTTTGAACTCACTTAAACCCTTTGGCATGATGATCACCTTTGGTAATGCTTCAGGTAAGGTGTCCCCTGTAGATGTGGGCATTCTTGCAGCCAAAGGCTCTTTAAAGCTGACCCGTCCCACGATTGCAACTTACGTAGCAGATTTTGATATGTGCCAGACTATGGCCAAAGAACTATTTAATATGGTGAGTTCTGGCGCAATTAAAGTGCATATTGGTAATCGCTACTCCATGGCCAATGCGGCCCAAGCTCACATTGATTTAGAAAGTCGTGTGACCACCGGGTCAAGTATCTTGATTCCATAAGTGTTTGGGCTGTCGTTCAACCTTGAAAGGCGGCCCAATACATTAATCCTGCAGTTGTATTTCCACAGCCTTTGCCTCGCGCCTTGGCCAAGTATGAGCATCTATAAAACGCCTCATCAAATGCCATGTCATCACCAGGGGTACCTTATAAAAGCAGTTTATAAAAGCAGTTTATAAAAGCAGTT